>Ga0129333_10003213_pt1 | contig 15253 bp, 7 predicted proteins | sample CPB6_08_DNA_FD_94474 | JGI IMG/M metagenome (GOLD analysis project Ga0129333, IMG submission 94474) | Freshwater to marine salinity gradient microbial communities from Chesapeake Bay, USA - CPBay_Sum_0.6_0.8_DNA | ecosystem: Environmental > Aquatic > Marine > Coastal | place: USA: Chesapeake Bay...
AACAATTTGAACAAAAAATTAGAATTATTCAAGGAAAAATTAGAACAATGTAAGAAGTTACTTTCTGAGAAAAATGATGAAATCGCAAAATTACAAAACATCATAATTAGGAAATCGACCCTATAATAAAACAGTTCAGCAAGATATGATTCAAGCAGTACATCACATTCTTCTATTTTCAAAAAACTTCTTTTACACCCTTGAAGATTTAAAATGTCACAAAAATATTTATTTATTATGTTTCATAATATTACACAATAAAAAAAGTACATGTCAGTGAATTTTCAAAAATAAATAAAAATATTTTATAAAATTTGTTTTTTCAGAGATATGTACTTTTTTTATATCGATTGTAAAAATAATTCTTTATTATAATACCTCTTTTTTTTCCAAATACAAATTTCATTTTCATAAGGAGTTACTTCTATGATTGGTTTGTTAAATAGATATGTTACAAATAAATCTTCATTGTGTATTGTTAGTATAAAACTTAGTACATCACTATCATGTTTTTTCCTAACTATATAATCTTTTTGTGCTAGTTCATTATATAATTCTTTTACAGAATTCTTTGTATTATTGTATAACACTATCATATCCATTATAAATCAAGTTAAGTAAAATAATTCTTTCATTTTTTGTATTTAAATATCTTAGAATAAATTAAAAATGGATAAAGACATTTATAATCCCAATAGTCAAAATAATAGTATATTAGGTTCTGTCTCGTCGAATGGTCAAACGAAAAATTCATCACAAACACCTATTCATTACAATACTACTACAAATGAAAAAACTAGTGAAGGTAATTATCAAAATACTTCAGAAAATGCTATATCAAGTATATATTCTTTCTTTGCAAATATGCCATTGTGGTTACAAATACTATTAATAATAATATTATCAATTGTTTTGATAATATCGTTACTTAAATTAATTCAATCGCAAAAAACATATTCTGCAGTTTACTTCATTATAATGAGTTTTATAATCATAATTTTAGAAATGACATTAGTTGAAACATTATTCAATATAATTGAGAGATTTATATTCAAAGATGAAAAAATGAGATTGTACGACTACATATGGTATATTTTGTTTATGTCTATTATAATGGTTTTCCTTGCAACTATAATTAAAACTGTGTCCAATAATTTCAATGTTAGAATGAACTTATTATTTACAACAGTCGCGTTAGCAATTGTTCTTATATATTATACAGTAATATATTATCTTATTAAACACATTGATAAAATAGGTAGTGTATTCATATACTTAACAATAATAATTATAGTGATTACTATAATATTTGTATTTATCAATAATGTTTTTCCGCATATTGTTGATTCGTTTAATTTGAATATTATTTATTCATTTATTGTATCTTTTTACTTCATAATTATAGTTATTATTGTCATTAGATTTTTATATCAATCTATTACAAAACCAAATACCATCATTGATACATTTTCCTATTTTAATATATTTCAACAAACTAGGTTTAAGTCATATTTACCAATCGATAGTGTTTTTTAATGATCAATGTTTTTTCTTTTTTGAGTTGTGCTGTTCAAAACACCATTTGCTATATTTGTTATTGATGTATTTAATACGACGTATATTATATAAAATACGACACTTATAACCACAAATATACAAATTATAATTAGCGACCATAACAACAGTTTTAATCTTTGATTGCAATTCATATCAAATACATCAGAATGTTTGCAAGAAGTATTATCCTTTTTTGAAGGAGAATCTTGATTTGTATTTGGTATTTTATCTTCTTCTTTTTTTGTATCTTTTGTTGGTGATGAAAATATATTTCTAAAAAATGTCTCAAGTTTTTCTAAATATGATACATCTGTAGTCGCTACAGGTGTATCCGCTGCAGGTGTAGCTGTAGAAGGTGTATCTGCTGCAGGCGTAGCAGTAGAAGGTGTAGCAGTAGCAGGTGTAGCAGTAGCTGGTGTAGCAGTAGAAGGTGTATCCGCTGTAGGTGTAGCAGTTGTTTCAGTAGCAGGTGTAGCTGCAGCAGGTGTAGCAGTAGTTTCAGTAGCAGGTGTAGCTACGTCAGGAGAAGCAACAACGTTTTTATTTCTATGATGTTGTAAATGATCTTCAATGTATTTTTCATATTCTGGGGAATATTTGTCAATTGCATTTAACTCATCGTGAAGTTTATCATGTTCTTCGTCGTAATCGTTTAGACTATGTAATTCATTATGATCATAAATGTGTCTATCAATATGTTTTTTAAAATCTTGCGCAGTATCTACACTATTACGAGAATTATCGTATTCTTGTGCTGTGATATTTATATCAGTATAACTATTAGGATTATTATAGTCAATTGTTGGGGGTCTATATTCAAAATCAACATCTTCCAAATTTCTAAAGTTTTCTCTTACCTTTATGAAAAAGTCTAATAAACTTGAAGGATAAATCATAACTCTTCTTTATTATAATAATTGAAAATATTTCTACTCTTTAATCAAATAGAGGTATGATATTTAATCCAAAATTAAAGATATATCGCTGGATATCAAATACTGAAAAAACATTATATGTATTAAATGACAAAGAAACTTCTTCTATAAAAGAAACTATTTTTAAAGACGACACTATTGAAATGGCAATGAATAAAATAGCGACATTTATAGCCAAAAAAGAAAATATAGAAAATTTTGAATACTACGCATGGAATAATAAAGGTCCAGTTTTATTTTCAATCAAAAAACATATTTGGAAAGGGTATAATGTAAATCCATTTTTATCTTCTGACAATAAATCACCTGATTTGAATGAAAATGTTCAATATGAATTTAAATTGAATTCTTTATTTAATTTACAAACTGTGAATTTAGTGTTTATAAAAGATCTTCCAGTAGAATTGCAAGATAATAAATATTATAATATAGATCTTAAATTAAATACATATGAATACTATAAAAAACACAATGACAAGTTGATGGAATTATTGAAAGTTGAAACAGATAACATTAAAAGATTATCAACTTTCTATACACGAATACTTTTTCAAGGTAAACTAAAACAAATAAATCTGCTATCTACATTGTTTGATAACATTCATACATCAAAATACATCGACATGGTTCAATGGATTGATGATAGTTCTAAGATATTATATAAACTTTATAAGAAACATAATATAAAAGAAAAGCTTTTCTCAAATTGGACTAACGTAGAATATATAAATGATGAAAACGTTTTATATCTTTATTCGATTATAGATGATATAAATAGTGATCAAAGTGATAAAACGAATAATGGTAGTTATTGTAAAATAAAAATTGATGCTAATTCTAATATCCAAATGCATTATTATTTAGAAGCACGCGCAAATATAGAATGGAACATAATATATAAACATAAATCAAAAATCATCAACATTCTTCAAAACACTTTCAAACAAAAATTAATATTGAAAGAAGTTTCTTTAAATGCCAAGCGTGATATTGAGATACACAATTCTTCATTTGATCTTTTAAAAAGTAAAATAAGTAAACAAATAGATGTATTCAATATCATAAAAAATAAAAACTCGAAGAACTCTATATCATGTATATTTAAAAGAAGTTCAAACTACAGTCAAAATACTGATATATATGATTATATTAAAACAAGAATTGAACTTGGAATAAATGAAGAATATATCGTAAATGAACTAGCAGAACTTGGTATCAACGGTGATCTATTAGAAATGGTAAGAAATACTCAATATATGATTAATAACGAAGATTTCATTGAAAGTCAACATATAAAAATCGAAAATAATGGCACAATAATTACAATACTCAAATATAATTCTGGATACAATATTTTGATTTCAAATTGCGTAGATAACAATGAACTTGAGAGATTGTTTTTTTGGCTAGATAAAATAATTTCAACCACAATAGTTGTTGTTAAAAAACAAGCAGATAATAATACATTATTAGAGGATAGTCCCAGTAATAAATCTAAATCTTCAAAATCTGAAGAAAAACAAGAAGATCTGAGTGATAAATCGTTTGAAACAAACGATTCTTCAAACAGCTTAAGTTTTGGAGGTGCCAAAAAAGACGGATATATGCTAAATAAACTGAAACAAGCAGATCCAAATTTGTTCAAAAATTATGCAAGAACTTGTCAAAAGAAAGTTCAGCCTATTGTCTTCAATGAATCGCAGAAGCAAGAATATGAAAATAAAGATTTACTGAGAAATTTTGACAATTACATTGAACATGGGAGTGCTGAAAATATTAAAAATTATTACGCCTGTCCAAAATTATGGTGTCCTGTTAGTAATGTTCCACTATCAATAGATGATCCTAATCCAACATGTCCAAAAGATAATGAAGAGCCAATTTTAGCAGTATGGGACATAAATGACAAAACCAAAAAGCGTTATGTTAATTTAGTCAAACCCAAAGATAATGGAATGATAGTTCCTTGCTGTAGTGTAAAACCACCTATCAATAAAAAAGAAGAACAAAAAGACAATGATAACTATATTATGTCACAACCAGCGCCTATTCCAGTTGGAAGATACGGCAGTATACCAGATTATTTGCATAATCTTTTATTCAACAATCAAGAAGTTAGTCCAGATCAATGCAAAACGACACTTAATAAAACACATAAATGTTTTGTGAGAAAAGGTGTTAAAAAGAATGCGAACGAAAGTGCTATATTATCTATAATAGAATTACTTGACTTTAAGAATAAAAAACAGTTTGTGTCGTATGTACGTGAAAAACTTGATTTATTAACATTTATTTCTTTGGAAAATGGATATATATGTAAGCAGTTTATGAATAATAATAAGTTTCAAAATATTTCTAAGAGTTTCATGTCGAATTTGAAAAAGTTTGCAGAAAATAAACAATTATTTAACATTGGAGATGTGGAAGATCATAAATATTTATACCACGTATATCATGCATATAATAAGTACATTGATTACATTGCTGCAGATGATTTTTCAACCCCAAAAAATCCTCACTATTTATATTCATTAATACATAGATTATATAATATAAGCATCTTAATATGTGAAAAAGATGAATCTGGTCAAGTATATATACACTGTCCATCATCATATTATGAAATAGAAGAAGATTTTGAACCAATTGTAGCAATCATTATGAAAGATGATAAATATTACGAACCAATTGAAATTAAAATGAGAAATACAGAAGCTCAAAAAGTATTTAAATTAAGAGAATATCCCATGTTGCATTCAGTTGTTAATAAATGTGCTGTTGATAATAAAAACACAACATATAATAATTTGCATATAATTAATAACTGGATTAATAGTGATGTGTTAGAAAAAAAGACAGATTTTCAGATTAAATACATATATATCAATGATGATTTGTCTATAGACAAGATACTTCTCAAGTCTAATATATTGTTAAAATTTGAAAAAATGGGAACTTCCATATTACCTAAAATACTGAAAAATTTTCATTTAAAATCTTCTAATATTATATTTTATGGAAATCATGTAGACAAAATAGTAAATGTTAAAATATATTTTGAAACTGATTTACAAAAATTTGTTAATATATGTAAAGAATACAATATAACAATTACAGTTGGAGACATAATACAATCTCAAAAGTCTCCATTAATGTTTAAAATGAAATTGTCTGCTGATAAAATGGAAATTCCTCCATCGCAATTATTGCATTCTAATCAAGACCTAACATCAAGAGATGTTATACAATCAAACAAAGTTAAATCTAATAAATGGTTTCAATTACAAAATATGGTTGTAAATAGAATATTAAAAAAAATGACTGAACAACAACTTAAACAAATTAATTTATTGAAAAGAAATGAAAAAATTAGAGAATTGATGGATTTATTTCAAAAAGAAAAAGACAAAAAAACGATTCAAATAATTCTTGAAGAAATTCCAACAAAATCATTTCATGCTTTGAAACTCTGGTTATCAAAAAATACGATCTTTACTAAATACGATGTTTTAAATGAGAATATAACAAATAATCCAGATAGTAAAGAATTTGTGTTTTCACAATCTGCACTTATTCATAATGGGGTGAGAAATATTCCAGATATATTGTTTATATATCATGATGCACTACCTAATAATAGAAACATTAAACACGAAGTTCTACAAACCTTTGATATATCAAATGAATCGCCATTAAAAACTTCTACTATTATTTCGAAAGATTTACCAAATATATTTAAAGGTGTTAGAGAAAGTCTTGGAACGAAATGGATAAAAAACAAAAATAAGATATGGAAACAAATGAAATATGTAGAATCTGCTTATAATATCAAAACCATACCAATGTTTTTTGATTGGTTATGTGTTGAAGTAAAAATGCCTAATGTAAAATTTGAAAGCGTCTTGCTATCTGGCAATAATAAACTAATGAAAATTGTGAATAATACAGAATGTATTACTGAACTATTAGAAGATCCTTTCTTATTTAATGCCATCAAAAACAAAATGAACAAATCTTACATTAAAAATCTTCAAAAACTGCTTGAACTGTACCAAGGGTTATCTCAAGAACAGCGTTTACAATATTTTACTGAAATACTTAGGGATGAAATATATGTAAATGATTTACATATTATTGCAATATCAGAATTACTGAACATATCTATTTTATTGATTCATCGTAAAAAGTATGGAAAGGTAGATGATAAAAGCGAATATAAAGATATTCTAATGTCTTCGACGTTATTTCCAAGTAAAACCAATATTAAAGAAAGACCATTGGTAATATTACAAAAACGAGTAAATGCATCATATACACATACAATATATGATATAGTTTTACAAGAGAATTCTACAGAATTGATTTACAAAAAATTATCAATCGTTCCTGAAAGTATACAAGAATTAGTTTATTCATTATACCAATCTAAAAAGTGTAATAGTTGTGTATGTGAAAAATAATATTTAAAAAAATATATATTATATTATAATAATTCTGTAAAATGCCACTACGTCTACATAAAGAAATTTCTCAAAGTAAAAATGTAATTAAGTGTAAACATTGCAAATGTCTTATTATGATGCGATATGTTGGAGACATTTTATGCAATAAATGTGAAATACAGTATAAAGAAATAGTAAATAAAATCTTGAAAAGTTAATAATAACTACCCATTCTGTTAATATATTTATAACAACTTATGATATTATCAATAATGCTCGGGAAATAGTTATATTTGATGTTATTTTCTTTACACCATTCCATAATAATTGGTTGTATTTTATGATAATGCACGTGACATATCCTAGGAAATAAATGATGTTCGATTTGATAATTTAATCCTCCGTGGAAATATCCTAAAAGTCTACCACCTGTCGACGAAGAAGTTTCTATCTGCAACACACACCAATCTTTTTTATCATTCTCTTTTACATTTTCAGTATTGTAATATGCTACTCCTTCAAATACATGAGATATTATAAAATTTATTCCAAGATATAATCCACCCGTAAGAAGTGTGATCATCATACAAAATATAGTATAATAAGATGGATGATAATAATATGGTAATACATAAAATCGCGTGATAAATAATATTCTCATAAGTATAGCAACTCTTGCCTCTCTTTTGGCAAGTTGTGATATTTTTTCATCACAATGATTCATATATACCAAATCATATATTTCTTTAAAATGCCAAGAGAAAGGAAGCAAAGGTAATAAGAACCATATATAAATACTTTGCCATTTGTGAAATGGCATCAATTGCATATATCTATGGAGTCTAAGTATTTCTACTGAGAAATCAGGGTCAGAATTAATTGTATTTGTATATGCATGGTGTAATAACACATGGTGATGTTTCCATAATAAAGCACTGCCTCCTATGAAATCCTGTGTATAACCCCATAAATTATTAACCCAACCATTTGGAGAAATAGCACCATGATTTGCATCGTGTTGTATACATAGCCCAATCATTGCCATAATGAATCCTTGAAATACACTTCTGGATATTTCAAATCCATATGCAACGTTTGTGTATTCTAAATAAACACATGTTGTTAGAATAAAAAAAGCTTTACTATACCATTCTATATTAGCAAAAGGATTCGATATTGCTTTCTTTACTCTCATTTTTAAATCACAGAATGATTTGGTATTAATATCATATATGTCCGTTTTATGATTACAGTCTCTTAATTTATATTTACTAAGGATAGGTCTTATTTTTTCGTGACTATGTAACATATAATAATGAATGGTTGCATCCTTTCCTCCAAATATATTTAATATTGAAGATCCCCCTGGATGAATTTTTGAAAATTCCTTCAAGTTATAAACGCCGTTTTCTATAATTATTTCATTATCAGAAATAATCATAATAACTTAATATAATATATATCAATAATATTTATATAATTAAAAAAAGTACATATCACATAAAAATTAAAAATAATTTCAAAAATTATTATTTTTTATAAAAAACAATAAACATGTACTTTTTTATTTAATATCAACCTTTTGTTCTGTTGGATTAAAACATTTGTTGGTTTCTTTTAATTTGAATGTGAAACCAACATTTTCCATATCACATACATTATCTTCATTATCATCTTCGTCATATTCTTGGATATTTTCTAGTTTATTTGGCGATTTATCTTTTAGCAATTCAATCATATGCTCCTCGTCTAGTAATATAGTACAGTCTCCAGTACCACAAGGGGGCTGTTGACCAAGCATAACATTTGCGGATACACCATTTACACTATCATATTGCGAAAATATACTTGCGTTAATCAACATATCTGTAGTCTCTTCGAATGAAGATTTTGCGAGTGGTCCAATGTCTCCTCTATTGATACCATGACGATCAATTGATACTAGATAGCCACGATAAGTCATTGTATCCATCAATAGAGACAAGTGTCTATAATTCATAGAATCTTCTCCAGTAACATTCATAAGTTCATGATACAATGAATTGCGAGCAGCTTCAATCCCAAGAGTTTCATATATCTCTCTAATGTCATTTGATACAGTTCTTTGTGAATCTATGTTGGGATTTGCTAATATATCAATAAGATTAGTACCATCTGTATCAAGAACCCATTCAATCACTTTATCAAAGTTATGTGTATCATTATTGTATTTTTCATATTTCTTTTTGTTTAAAGATACTTTCTTGATTCCTTTGTATCCTTTCAATAAGACCTGATAAACGATATTGTGCTCAATCGCTTTAATAGACGCCAATTCGTCGGCTTGATCAATATCCTTTAGTGCGTAGTCTGTCATCTTGATTCTAAATATGCACTCGTCAGCATTGTCATCGCTATAAACACAATCAATATATTTGTCATATGCAATGTTTAGTTTTGTATATATGTCTATCATACGAATGCCATATGATGCCATTTTTTCCTTGTCAAATTTCATTCTCAATACCCATGGTGATTCGCTTTTACATTTATTGGCGACATCTTCGAGTTCTGCAAATTCTTTATAGATATCAAGAATTCCTTTATCAGCATCAATAGACGTTTCATATTTACCATTATCCCAGTAAATTTCACTATATTCTAGGATATCTGATAGTTTTGTGATTTCGATCGAATTTTTAATTTTCATAGCATAACTTTTTGCAGTTTCAATTCTTTCGTCATTTGTATCAACACCATCTTCTGTCATAATAGGATTTGTAACAGAACTCATTTCGTTTTTCATGTAAATGTTCAGTGTTGGTGTTTTCGTTTTCTTTGTCGCACTTAATATTTCTTTGAGACGAGGTACACCAGATGTAGCCTTTACTGCAGCTTCTGTACCAGAAACGTGGAAAGAATCCAGAGTCATTTGTGTGCCCATCTCTCCAATAGTTTGCGCAGCAACAATACCGACCATTTCACCAGGTTGTGTAATGGCTTCTTTATAATATTGAATAATTTGTGAAATAATCCAATCGAATATTTCTTTTGTAAAATGAAATTCAATTATCATTTTCTTGGGAGATAAGAACACACGTGTGAGAATCTTGAAATATCGTGTGCCTTGTTCTGTGTCTTTAATATACAATATATTGTGAAGTTTTTCTATTTCATCTAAAATGTAATCCGGCGTTAGATCTGTTTTTACAGATTTTATTCCCAGATTTTGTAATCTTACACTTGCATTCTTAATAATTCTATGAAACGGAATGGGATATTTGATACCAGATGGTTTAATTTGTTTAAAAACCTTATTAATCAAGAACAATTTGTCATCATATATCTCTTTGAAATGTGTTGTACATCTTTCAAATGTTGACTTTTTGATTTCTTTGAATGCTTTATCGGTCATATGGTGTTTCAACATATCACTTTCGCGAAGATGATAATTTTGTTCCATATCCATAGAATTCATAAGTATTGTAGGAACAAATTGTGATTCAATTTTACATCCATCCATTCCGTCTTCACCATACATAAACTGTATAACCGAACCCTTTGCATTTCTCACAGAATTGTCATAATATACTTTTACATCTTCCATTGCTTTTACCAATCTTCTCTGAATATATCCAGTTTCAGAAGTTTTAACAGCAGTATCAATAAGACCTTCTCTGCCACCCATAGCATGAAAGAATACTTCTTGAGGAGATAGACCATCGATAAAACTATTTTCTACAAATCCTCTTGCATCTGGACCATCATCGTATTTTGTGAAATGAGGCAACGTTCTATCAGTAAAACCATAGCTAATGCGTTTGCCATCAACATTCTGTTGTCCAACACATGCTACAATTTGAGCGACATTTGTTTCCTTGCCTTTTGATCCACATTTTACCATATTAATCATTCTATTTGTTTTTTCATCAATTTGTGAAAGACCAATTTTTCCAACTTTATTTGTTGTTTCATTAAGAATGCCAATAATCTCTCTTTCCATAAATTGTTCATTATTGAAGATACTATTATTGTCAATAAGATTTCTTCTAACATCATCCAATCTTTCGTATGCTTTTGTTTTCATTTCTCGTGTAGTACTTTTCAATTTTTCATTGGTATCTTTATCGGTAATTAAATCACTAATGCCAACACTGAATCCAGATGTTAAGAGCCATCTGCATACAAGTCGTTGGGTATTATCTAGAAACTTGCGAACTTCAAATGGACCATAATCATGATAAATTACAGGAATCATTCCTGATGTAATTCCATGAAAAACCGATTTATCCAATGATCCACTTTCAAGATTACTATTTAGAATAACAAATTTTTCTTCTGCTTTGTTTTTGGTTTGAATGTTCAAACCGGGTGGCAAAATCTGTGAATAAGCCTGTTTACCAGTATATTTATAATTTTTGTTTGCTTTATCCAGTTTTCCTGAAAAATAACTGTTAACCATCTGTAAATTAGCCATAGTCTTATCTTCAATTTCAATATGATCCTTAGTCATGCGGAATGAACCTAGAAGAGTATCTTGAACCACTTCAATAATTGGTTTTCCATCTCTGGGCGCAAGAACCATATATGGAACGGCAGCAATATCCATCAATTCGCTCATGGTTTGAATATTTTGAGGACAATGTAAATTCATTTCGTCTCCATCAAAATCAGCATTATATGGAGGCGTATCCAATACATTGAGACGAAACGTTTGATATGGCATAATAATTACTTTATGACACATCATACTCATTTTGTGTAGAGATGGCTGACGATTAAATAGAATATAATCTCCATCTGATAGATGGCGATGAACTACATCACCATATTTGAGTTCTTTAATGATTTTATCAACTTCATTCTGTGCATATTTTAAATTAATTGTAACGGATTGTGAAGATTTTTTAACATACTTGGCACCTGGCCAGTTATCTGGGCCGTTTTTAATTAGTTTTTTGATGTTTTCGATGTTATATTCATTAACAACTTCGGGAAATGTAATATTCAGCGCAATTTTAATTGGAACGCCAAGTTCATCAATACTGATATATGGATCAGGTGTAATGACTGTTCTGGCAGATTGATCAACACGCTTGCCATTAAGATTTCCTCTGATGCGCCCTTCCTTCTTTTTCATTCTGTCTGAAACTGATTTGAGCTTTCTACCATTTCTTTGTTGTGATGGGGCTAATCCAGTAATTTGATTATCTAATAGTGTAAAACAATGATATTGGAGCACCATAGTAATCAAACGAATGGTTTCTTCAGAAGAACCTTTGTTGATTCTGTCTGCAATATTGTTGTTTGTTTTGATAATTTCGCTAAGTTTATGTGTTAAATCATCCTCTCTACGTTGTCCATTTTCTTCAATTACACTTGGACGAACTGCTGGAGGTGGCACAGGTAGAACTGTTGATATCATCCATTCCGGACGATTCCACCGAGGATTGAATCCCATAAATTCCATTTCCTCTTCCGATATTCTTTTGAAAATTCTTAGAACATCTTCTGCTGTGAATTCCAATGTTTGAGTCTCATTTGACGTTTTATCTTTCCATTCTGCCATAATTTTCATTGGACCATCCTTGTAATATTTTGTAGGAGGTTTTGCATTGCATCCAATTGTTCCATCGTCTCCACAACATTTAATTTTATTAGTGCCACTACACAATTTGAAATATGCATTCCAGCGATTTTGATTATCTTTGATATTTGCAATTTTTTGAATATCTTGTTGAAGATCTACATTTGTTGTATTCGGAGATATTAGGATTTTTGAACATTTATGACATACACATCTCAATATTTTTCTGGTAATATCGAAGAACATAGCATGAAATACTGGTTTTACTAATTTAATATGTCCGAAATGTCCTGGACAGAAAATGTTTTTTTGTTCACAAGTACTGCATATTTTGTTATGTTCTAATACACCCATTCTGGAATCGAAAAGACCTCCTACTACCGGTTCATTACCAGTGTAAGTATCAGTTCTATTTACTTCAACTACAGAACGAGATATAATTTCTTCTGGTCCAAGAACACTAAACTGAATACCTTTTACATCTTGAATTAAAACCTTTTGATCAGTGTATGATAATTCTGGATATATAGACATATCTCTTAATTATATAGATAGTTTTAAATACTAATATCATTTTTTTTATTTTGTAATTTGAAAAAATGTATAAAAATGAATTCAATTTGCGTTATACTCATATCTTTTGTGATGGCATTTGCCAGTAATTATTTCTTGCATTTGTTCTTACTATTTTATTTATGTTCATCAATAGATAAAATAGCAAAATTATCATTGATATGATAAAAACAACCAATGCCAAATTTTTATTAACGGAGTAGTATATTAATATTGACAACGATAAAGCAATCGAAAGACCAATTATGAAATAATTTACAAAGTAAACCTCTTTATTTTTTACATATTTGACATTAATACTGTTTTGCGATAATAACGCATGATTAGCACTTTGGTTGGAGACTTCTTTTAAGTATTTTTGTTTTCTTTTTAAACGAGACAATATGATATCATTATTCGTTGTGTTAATATTTGAGTTTATATTGTATAGTAAATACACATCTACATCTTCTAAAATATCAGCAACTTCCATGCCGGATGTTAATTCACTATAATAATCTTTTTTGGCTGTTAAATCCTGAATTTCATTTGTTATAGAAACTAATTGTGAATTTAATGCTTCTCTTAAATTTGTCTCTTCCAATGCTTCTTTCGCTCTTAATTCTTTTGTTTTTAATGTATCAGCGTATTCTATATTCAAAGTTATTTTTTCTTTTTGTAAATTATTGATTTTTATTTGTGTATTTATATCAAGTTCTCTAGATCTTTGTTCTGCTTCATTCTGTCTTGTTTTGGTCTCTGCTGTAATTTTAGCAATTTCGTTTTCTAACCTTCTTTTTTCATATTCGACCATTGAAAGTTTTGCTCTATTTTTTTCAAGAACATCTGTGTAATAATTTATATTTTTATTTGCATCATCAATTAATTTATTGTTAATATCAATGATAGTATTTGCACTAGACTCTATAGATAGATTACCTAATTCTCTTAATCTATATAATGCTGCCTCTTTGTCTACTTTCGATTTTCTTTCAATTTCAGCTGCAATCATCAGTTGAATTCTCGCATTCAAAGTTTCAATGCTTTTATCATTTGTATTGTATTTGCTATTCAAATCATTCAATAATTTAGCCATATTGTTTTCTGCTAATTGTTTGTTATAGGTTGCTGTTTCTTCATCAACCATCGCTCTTTCATAAATATCTTTCTGTATTTCTAATGTTTTATTCAATTCATGGTTAGCTGTTTGAAGCTGATCTACATTGAATTGCTTCTGTTTATTTTCTAATTCAAGCGATGTTCTTTCAAATTTTAATTTCGCAGCCGCTACTTCTTGTAATAATTTTTGTCTGTTTATTTCAGCTGTTTCTAATAAATACTTAGCGTGTGATTCAGATGTAGAATTTTTAACATCAGTTTCTGCTTGATCAAGATTTAACTTTATTATTTTATATGCTTTTTCTGCATCAACATAAGAAATCTCTGCTAATTCTGCCTTATCTTTTGTTGACATATATTCATTGAATTCTTCTACTGCTCTGTTTCGAAGTTCATTTAAATAATCTTGAGTATTTTCTATAGACTCTTTTTTTAATTGTGTTTCTTGTTCTAGTAGGTATTTTTCTTTTTCTACTTCAGCTTCTTTTTTTATTATTTCTGCCTTGACGCGTTTTTCTTCGGTAATTTTTTGTTCTAATACTGCTTTACTTTCAGCCAACTGCTTCAGCAATTTGATGTAATCTATATCCTGTTGTGAAAGTTGTTGATCCAAATTTTCTACAGCTTTTTTATGTTCTTGTTCAAGAATTTTAATTTCTATTTGAGTTTTTTCAAGTCTTTTCTGTGATGCATTATAATCTTTTTCTGCTTCAGCTGCTTTATATAACATTTCTGCAATTTCGCGGTTTAGTCTTTCTATTTCCATCAACTTTTGAAGTTGACGTTCTTTTTCTTTTTCTTGAAATTCTTGCATTTCTTTGATTTTATTAAGATCATATCGAATCGTTAACTCATAGTAACAATCCCTCCAATCTGGAAAACTCCAAACCCCCGCCACAACTCCTGTTATTTTCCCTTTCTTATTTGGATCCAATGGGTTTGTTTTCCCCATAATACTAGATGAATGCCATTTATCCGCTGTAATATCATATGGACCTCCTTCTGGGAGATTTATACCAACAATATCATGTAACACAAATGTACAACCCCACGAACCATAATTACTCCATTTTTTAAAACCA
>Ga0129333_10003214_pt1 | contig 15253 bp, 4 predicted proteins | sample CPB6_08_DNA_FD_94474 | JGI IMG/M metagenome (GOLD analysis project Ga0129333, IMG submission 94474) | Freshwater to marine salinity gradient microbial communities from Chesapeake Bay, USA - CPBay_Sum_0.6_0.8_DNA | ecosystem: Environmental > Aquatic > Marine > Coastal | place: USA: Chesapeake Bay...
AAGACAGTCTGCAATTTTTTGGAAAGACAATACTGGATTTGCTTTTGCATCCGATGCAGTAGTTCCAAATTCTACACAGGATTCAAACAATCCACAAGTTACTACTAATACACCATCACCAGTTATTGTTGGTTCTGTTTCTGTTGGTTCTGAATTTACTTCTGAAAATGTAGTTATAGATTCAAACAAAAATATTATAAACACTAATATTGACTGTGGTACATTTTAAAAAATCATTATAAATACTAAAAAATAGTCTCACATATTTTATGGCGGCACCAGTTTTACAATTAAAGAGGACTAATACGGCTGGAAGAGTACCGCAACTTACTGAACTTCTCCCTGGTGAATTAGCTGTTAACGTAAATGATGGTAAATTATTTCTAAAACAAATCTCTAGTGGTGGTGGCGAAGCAATTATCGATGTTACTAACCCAAGTAATTTCGGTGGTTCTCTAAGTGGAACAGTTCAATTTGCTGGTCCTACATCACTTCAGAGTAGTCCCGATTTGTTTTGGGATAATGCAAATAGTAGACTTGGACTCAGAACTACAGTCCCAGGTTCTACTTTAGATATTGGTGTTGGAGATATAAATATCTCAAGTACAACCAGTATTAAAATTGCAGGTTCTTACGGATCATCAAATACGTTCTTAAGGAATACTTCGACTGGAACAGATTGGGGTGAACCAACAAGAATTATCAATGGTCAAACGTCAGTAAGTATTGATTCTAATGTTATCACAACTACAGTTTCAAACACACCAGTACAACAAATTAACTCCACAGGAGTTACAGTCTCTGGAGACGTTACTGCAACTAATGTGACTGCAACTAATAATGTAACTGCTAAAGAATTTTATCAATCTACTCCAAGTGGAACAGTGAATTATTCATCTAAGATGATGGCAATGATGATTGCAACTGGACTATAAGTAAAGGAAGCAAAGTAAAAAATGGCAAGAGCACTCGTATACGATTACACTTTCAATCCCTCTGCAAAGCAAATTACTTTGCGTGGTAACGTCATCAAAGAAAGACTGTTAATTATTACTAACACCACTACTGGTGACGTAATTTATAACTTTGCTGACCCATCATTGGGTAGCACCGCAAGAACTTATAGTTCATCAACACAATCTACAACATATACATTAGAGTATGACACTACATCAATGTCATCCTCTGACAATCTTTCTATCTTTATTGATAATCCTGCTGTTGCCATTGAACCATCTTCTACTTATACTGACCCAGTAAGTAAGTTCAGAGTTAGTGAACCACAAACTCTAATTGATACTGACTTTGAATATGGTCTTCAGCCTACTAAGTGGGAAACTCTTGAGCTTGTAAATAATACTCCAAGTTTCTTCTCAAGATCTAACGATACTACAATTCCAAACATCCAAGACATCTCTACACTTGCTGGATCTAGAATTGTAACGGTAACTTGTACAGCTCCTCATGGTCTAACCCCAGGTATTCCTATCGACGTTAGAGGAACTAGAGAGGTTACTTGTGATGGTACATATATTATTGACTCAACTCCAACTGCACTAATCTTCAAATATCTTGCTAAGGTAAAGCAATCTCAGACCAGAAGTATTTACGATGTTTATAGTAATATCAACGTCGGTCAATTCTTCACAGGTTCTAACATTCAACTATCAAACGTAGAAGGTATTGTTACTGATGCTTCTACTACTAATGGTGTATCTACACTAACTTTAAAATCTGACTATCCTCATGGATTTGGTATTAACACACCATTATATCTTTTAAACCTCAATACCAGTATTACGAAAAACTTTGACGGTTCTAACTCTGGTACTGTAAAAGCTTTTGATGGACATGAATCTACTACAGCAAGAGTTTTCAATGGAAGCAATCAAACTCAATTAAAAGATTTTGACACTTCAAACTCATCACCATCAAAACTACTAAACAATACTTTTTATACCTCAACTGGTAATATTGAAAGAACATTTAACTCTGAGAATAATTTAACTGGTGGACAAATTTCATATACTGTTCTAAGAAATGCTAACAAAACTTATAATGCAACTGATGGTTCTGTAAATACAATTAGTAACGTTACATCAGGTTCTGGTTTCACTGGGAATGGTGTAGGTGTAGCTGTAAGTGGTGGTTCTGGTAGTCAGTTAGAAGTTAACTACGAAATTCAAGGACCAATTTCTACAATTACCAATGCAACACCTGGATCTGGATATACAAACAACTATACTAATGTTTCTCTAGGTGGTGGTTCAGGTTCTGGAGCAACAGCAAATATTACTACTAGAGGTAACACAGATACAGTATCTCTAACTAGTGGTGGATCTGGTTATCTAGTAAATGCAACTGCTGCAACAACTACTTCCACGACAGGTACTAATCTAACAGTAAATTATACTGCAAATGGTACTACTGGTAATCAAAGTGTTCCAGCTACTCCTGGTGCTGCAGGTACAAACGTACCCGCAAAAATCACTGCGACAACTACTTCAATTGTAAAAGCAAATAATACTACTTTTACAATTTCTTATAATACTACAGATACTTATGCTGCTGGTACTTATATCCGACTTTCTGGTGTAACCCCATCTGTTTATAATCAACAGTGGATAGTGTCTTCCTCTTCTGCTGGTAGTGTCACAGTAACTACTTCTTACTCTATCGCTACTTGGGTAGACGCTAGCGTACAAGGAACTATTACTTTCTATGGTGATAAGGTAAATGTTCCTACCACTACAGACAGTGGTGGCTCACCTAGCGGTTTAACAGTAGATTATTTTGTAAAATCTCCTATAAACATAGGTGGTGCTACTATTATTGTTGGTGGTACTGGTGCCACTGCAGGTGCTGGTGTTGCAACTACATGTGTTCAAGGAAATATTAGAACTTTAGGAACTATTGCTGGTGGTACTGGATATGTTAATGGTACTTATTTTAATATTCCCTTAACTACTTCTACTGGATCTGGTTCTGGTGCAATTGCAAATATTGTAATTTCTGGTGGTTCTGTAAACTCTGTTAGCATTATTAATCCTGGTACAAATTATACTACTACGAGTGTATTGAGTGTCGCTAACTTATTTGTGGGTGGTTCTGGTTCTGGATTTACAGTTCCAGTTTCAGCTGTCGGTGGTACTGGTGCAACTGTAACTACTTTAGTTAGTAGTACTGGTATTGCCACAACCACATTTGGTGGAACTGTAGGTACTTTTACTGGTGGTAGTGGTGCAACATATGATGGAGTTTATGAAAATGTTCCACTTTCTATTCCTGCTGCTCCTGGAACCTTAACAGGTGCATCATTTACTGGTGTTTGGGGTGTAAGTGGACAAAACAGGTTATATGTTCAAGAAGGCACTGATTGGAATAACTTCTTGCCATCAATGTGGGTTTCTGGTACAGGTATTGCGACAAACTCTTATATTGTAAGTGCTACAAATTATGATGCATTAAATACTGCAATTACGAGTACAATTACTTCGGTTACATCTACACCAACTAACTTTACTGTAACTCATGCTTCTGGTTATACAGTACCTGTTGGTTCATTTGTAAGAATAACTGGTGCTACTCCAAATACTTATAATAGTAATTGGATTGTTGCAACTTCTACTGATGGTTCATTTACTGTAAATACAGCTATCAATCCTGGTACTGCAACAGTTCTTCCTACCATGATTCTTAGAAGATTTGTAACTTTAAACGCAAATCTTACTGCAAACATTGGTGCAAGTGGTAGTGATAATGGTGGAACTGCAACATTTAGTAGTGGATCCAATTTTACTGGAACACATGGAGATGCAGATATTACAGTCTCTGGTGGTACAGTTACAGCAATAACTATTAGAAATCCTGGAAATGGATATAATGTTACTGCAGGAACTGCAAATGTTTTAACAACTACATCTATTCCAGGTTTAACTGGAGGTACTAGATTTACTTTTAGACCAGCAACTCTAACAACCACTTCAATTTATGGTGCAACAATTGTAGCTGGTGGTAGTGGATATAGAATTGGTGATATCTTACAAGTACAAAGTTTAACTACCAGAATAGAAGTAATAGATACAAATACAACTGGAACTGTAGTTAGTTCTTTGAGACACAATACTTCTGGTACTGGTTATGATAATGCTTCTACTATTACAGTAACTGCAGGTGCTATTACTAATCCAACTTTTGTACTTGGTGCTCTATCCTCGGGTTCTATTAGAACATTTACTACAAATGCAACTGGTTCTAATTACAGTGTTGGAGATACATTTACTGTATCTGGAGGAACTAGTGCAGCACAAGGTTCTATTGCATCAATTCGCGGTGGTCAAATAGTAGGTATTTCTCTAACAAACTCTGGGAGTAATTACAGACTTGGTGATGTTCTTACTATTCCAAATGGAGTCAGTAATGTAACTACTTCTGGTGGTACTATTGCAAGCACGGCAAGCAACTTTACTGTTACACATAATACTGGATTTTTCGCAACTCCAGGTGCATTTGTAACAATTTCTGGTTCAAATATTGCGGGATACAATAGAACTTGGCAAATTGCTACTGTACCAAACGCAAATACTTTTACGGTGGCATTTACAGGAAACTTAGGTGCTGCAACAGGAGTTGCAGTTAATTATTCAGCAAGTGTATCAGTAACTGCTCTAACTCAAAATACTTCTGGTATTGTAACAGGTACAGTAAGTAGTGCAACTGGAGTTATTAATGCATTTACTGCATCAGGCACTGGACTTGGTACAAACCAATATACAAATATTGCTGCAACTGGTGGAACTGGAACTGGTGCAACATTTAATGTAAGGTGCGTATCTAATACTTATACCGTTACTCTCAAAAACGGAGGATCTGGTTATGTTCCTACAGATACATTAACTATTCCAGGTACTTCCATTGGTGGTTTAAGTACAGCGAATGATATTAGTATTACTATTAATGGAGTCAACTGTAATGGTTTTGGATATCAAGTATCAGATTCTATTGTAGTTGGTGGTAGTTCAACTCAGTCTACATTTACAGTTTCTACGCTTAAGGAAACCATTTTAAATATGGTTTCTATTACATCAAACGTAATGACCTTAAGTGAATTACATAATTATTCTACTGGTTCTGTGTTTGTAATGGAATATACAACGCAAGGAACTGCAGTTACTGGACTTACTGTAGGAACTAGTTATTGGGTTCGTGCTAATAGTCCACAAACAGTATCTTTCTTTACTTCATACGCAAACGCATCTGCAAATACTACACCAATTACAATCGGTGCTGGTGCTAAAACATCTAGATTTACTATTAAACAAATAAATCAAAGTACCGATGAAGCAATTCGTACAGTTAACCATGGTTTCAGCGTTGGTGATTTTATCAGATATACATCGAATGGTACTGTAATTGCTGGATTAACAAGTGGTCAACATTACTGGGTAAAAGCTGTATATGGTACAGACTTCTTCAGTGTTTCTTCTACTCCTGGTCCTGCAGCAATTCAGTCTGGTGCAACAGTAGTTAATCTCACTGGTCCTGGTGCTGGTCAAGGTCATACTTTCTTCTCTACTAATATTGATGTAACAAATAATTATGTTTATAATCCTTCACAACATGGATTAACTGATAATATTCCATATTACTTCTCACAAAATGCTTCTACCACTCTCAATGGTATGACTACATTGAGAACTTATTACATTAGAGTTGTTGATGTTTATAGATTCTATTTTGTATCACAGTACAATAGTACAACTTCTATTGATATTACTGATATGGTAAATGGTGGAACATTTGCTGTATCTCAAGCTGCTGTAGATACATTTAACAATGAATTTTGGATTCCAGAACATAGATTCTCTGATCAACAGTCCATAACTTACAATACTAATGGTGGCACTGTTGTTAATGGTCTAACAAATGATACACAATACTATGTTAGAGTATTAGATTCTAATAGATTTTATTTAATTTCTGGTACTGGTGCTAGTTCTTCAACAACAAGAATTGTTATTAATGGACCATCTACTGCTGGAAATAGTGGTAATCTCTCACAGAGATTTATTCCTAACGTCGCAAATATTTCTAAAAATACTCTGTGGATTCCTAATCACAGATACAACACAAACAGCAGAACTCTTGCAACAACAAGTGTAACTTCAACACTAACTGGTATAACAGTTAATACACTTGCAAATATTTCTATCAGTGCAATTACATCAACATCTGCAGGATTCACAGTAACTCATACTTCTACAACGTTAGAAGTTGATAGATATGTGTTTATCTCTGGTGTAACACCTTCAGCATATAATGGTATTTGGAAGATTGGTGCAATTATTTCCTCCACTCAGTTCACTGTATATTCATCTATTAATGCTGGTACTGGTACAGTATTTGGTACTCTAAGACCAGTAAGAACATTTGAGACTAACGAATATATCTCACTGTCTGGATTCACTGGGGCAGTTGGTGGTTTATACAATGGTACATGGAGAGTTCATGAGATTACTGCTGCTAATCCAGTTGGATCAGAACAATCTTTCCGTATTCTTGCTCCTCTAAATCTAGGTGCATCAACTACTCAAGGTACTATTACTCTAAATGATGTAGGTAAACCAGTTCTTTACTCATCTGGTGGTGGTACTGCTATTGGTGGTCTTGTTTCTGGTAGAATTTATTATGTTAACTCTGTAACAAATGACAATGAAATTAAGTTATCTGCAACTCCTGGTGGTGCAGAAATTGACTTAACATCTACTAATATACAAACAACTCATACTCTTAAGAGAGTAGATATGGTTTCTTCTGATGTAGGAACCATCAATGCTGGTGATTCTAGCGATTACTTCTATGTACCATCTCACGGATTTACTAGTGGTACTAAGATTAACTTTGATGCTGGTGTTGCAGTTCTTCGTGTAAGTTCTGTTTCATCAGGTATTGTAACAGGTCTCACTATTGTAAAACGTGGTATTAAATTAACTTCTACAACATATACTAACCTCAACAGTAATAATGGATCTGGATTAAGTATCAACATTACTCTAGATAATGATGGTAGACTTGCATCCATATCTACTATTACAAATGGTGGTACTAATTATGGATTAAATGATTTAATTTACATTGGTGAGGGTGTAGTTTCTAATGTAAACCCATCTTTCTTATATCCAACTGGACTACAAGATCTTTCATCTTCTGTCACAAGTGCTATGTATTATGCAAGGTCACTTGATGCTAACAGATTGCAGATTAGTTCCACTTCTGCTGCAACAAGCGCACTTGCTTTAAATACACCTTCAATTTCTAAATACACCGTAGTAACTCAAGCAATAGTTGGTTATGGTGACAACATCATTACTTTCCCAAGTAATCATGGATTTATTGTAAACGAACCAGTATTGTACTCTGCTGGTGGTTCTGTAGTTTCTGTGGGTGGTATTGTAGGTGGTTCTGGATATACAGCTGGAACTTGTGTGGCTGTAACTGGTGGTTCTGGTCAAGGATTATTAGTCAATACTACTGTTGCTACTGGTGCAATTAGTGGTGTCGTTTTACCACCAACAACATCAATTACTTCAACTGCTACCACATTCACGGTAGCTGTAACTGGAATTACTGCTGCAAATCTTCCTATAGGTAGTTCTGTATTGATTCAGAATGCAGTTCCTGCAATTTATAATGGAAGATGGATTGTTGCATCCTCTACTACTGGATCTTTCACCGTAAACAGCACTATCAATCCAGGAACTGCTACTACACAAGGTACTATTTCTACTGGTTCTGGATATAAACAGGGTGATGTTCTGTACATTACTGGTGGCAGTCCACAACAAAGTTCAACTGTAACTGTAACCAATGTAAGTGTTGGTTCTTCTATCGCTGGTCTTGTAGATGGTAACATTTATTATGTAAGAAGTGTACCTACAACTACAACCTTGACCCTTTCAGCTACACAGGGAGGTTCTATTATTTATTTAACTGATTATGGTACTGGTTTACCTCATTCCCTTAAAAAAGTAGTTATTGATGATGTAAATAATTTATTCTATATTCCTCAACATGGTTTTATTACTAATCAACCTGTAACTTATTCTAAGAGTACTGCTAATTTTAATGTCAGAGGTTTAACCGATGGTCAGATTTACTATGTAAACCGTGTAGATGAAAATAAGTTCTCACTATTAAACAACAAAAATAGTGCTGGTGGTAGTGCGGTAGATATCTCTGGTGCTGGTTCTCAAGCGATTGGTTCTACTCATATATTTACTTCTACTCCAGTTCTTACTGCACTTGATCAGCTATGGATTCCTAACCATGGATTTACAACTGGTGATGCTATCACTTATAATACAGGTGGTGGTGCAGCAATTGCTTCCCCTGGATCTGTAATCATTAACTTAGGTGTGTATTTTGCCATTAAGATTGATGGTGATTATATTTCACTTGCATCTTCTAGTGCATTCGCAGAGGCAAATACATCAATTAATATTACAGCTCCTGGTACTGGTACTGCACACAACTTCGTATCTGGTGCATCAAAACCTGACGGCATCTATCGTGTAACTGAGTTACCTGTTTCTACTGTTTATAGATCACCAGAAATCATGAAAGCGCGTGCTTCTGGTGTTATCCCTGCAACAGTTAAGACTGTAGATCCTCGTCAAATTGTAGACCCAGATCAGGATCTAATTCGTCTAACTTCACACGGATTTACTACTGGTACAACAATTACTTATAGTAACAACGGCAACACATCTATTAATGGTCTAACACATAATACAACTTATTATGTTATCGCTGTTAACAGAGACTTCATTAGACTTGCTACATCTGCTTCTAATGCTTTTGCTGGTATTTTTGTTAATATTACTGGATGGGGTACTGGTTCAACTCACTTCTTAACTACATATCAAATTAATGGTGAGATTAGTGCTTCTGGTACGGTATCTACTTCAACTGGTACTTCTATTCTTATTGGTTCAAACACTCTCTTCACTCGTTATCTAAAAGTGGGTGATGATATTAAAATTTATCCTATTGACGTAACTACAAGTTATACACCAACACAAATTAATATTGGTTCAACTGGTGTTAACCCTGGTACTGTCCAGTTGTCTGGTATACCTAGCGGTTTTGATGTTGGTGATATTTTTGCATTCCAGTATAATGTCAGTGGTGTAAACGCAATCACTGGTTTAACTTCTGGTTATTGGTACTTTGCAAGAGTTATTAGTACAACAACTAATGCTACATTCTCACTTTACAATACAATTAGTGATGCACAGAGTCAGATTAATGGTATCATTTTAACTGCTGCACTACCAGCGCCTGCATCTGCACATACATTCTCATATATTAGTGCATCTTCACCAATTCTAAGAACAATTACTGCAATCGCATCAGATACTTCTCTGACTGTTGATACTGCATATAATGATACATATTCTTCAATTGGTTATACATTCCCAACATTCATCTATGTAAGACCAGAAGGTTATAACTTACATAGACCTTATGATGGTGGTGTTGAGATGAATACTGGTAGTTCTACATCTGACGGTGATACCAGATTCGTTACAGGTAACTGCGCTATTGTTAGACAGACTCGTAAGTATTTCCGTTATCAGTCTGGTAAAGGTATTCAAGTATCATTTGGTATTAACTTCCAACCATCTACTGATATTTCAGTACTAACAAGTAATGGTCTATTAGCAACTGCTGAATGCAGAAAACCTCATGGTCTCACTCAAGGTTCTTCTATCACAATCTTTGAGAGTGAAGATGCTAATGGATCAAGTTCAACTCCTTTCAATGGAAGCTTTAACGTAAACTTAGATGCAGATGAAAGAAAGTTCACAGTTAACTTAGGTTCAAACCCATCTACAACTACAGTAGTTGCTATTACGAATAATACTACATTTAGTACTGGTACTTTAGCACATCCATATTATGTTGGTCAACCAATTACATTTGCAACAACTGGTAATGGTGTTACTGCAAATACAACTTATTATGTTGTAGAAATGGGAAATGATGGTTCTGTAGATCCTAATAGAAATAATACTTTTAGAATCTCATTGACTGGTGGTACTGTATCTAACTTTAGTAGTTTAACTCCTGGTTCTGGTTATACTGCTGGAACTGGAGTTGCAACAACAGGTGGATCTGGTACAGGTTTAACAATTAATACCACAGTTGATAGTGGAACGATCACTAATATTACCATCAATAATGGTGGTAATGGATATAAACTCGGAGATATTATTTACATTGGTGGTTCTTACACTGTACAATCTACTTTTATTGTTGCACAAGTAAGTAATGGTACTGCAATTACATCACTAACTAATGGAACTGGACTATCAATTTCAACATCATCTAGAATTGGAGTTTCTTACGGTTATCCTAAGTTTTATGTGAATAGTTGGGTTGGTTCTAGAAATAGAGCAGGTCTATTTGATGTACAGAATGGTATGTTCTTTGAATTTGATGGTAGTAAACTCTCCTGTGTAAGAAGAAGTTCTACTCAACAAATCTCTGGTACTCTATCAGTGCTCAAGAACTCTAACCTTGTAATTGGTGATGGAACATTGTTTACAAAACAACTCGATGTAAACTCAAAACTTGTAATTAGAGGACAGGTTTATAAAGTAACTTATGTACTATCCGATACTCAGTTAACCATTGCTCCTGCATATAGAGGTAACAATGGTAATACAATTGACTTTGATGGTACTCTTTATAAGGGTGCCCAGACAGTTGCAATTCCTGGTTTTACAGTACCTGTAGGATCTACAATTGGTATTACTGGTGTTGCAACGTCAACAACTTATAATGGTGCATGGACAGTTGCAAGTTCCTCATCTAATAGTATTACTGTAAACGCAAGTGGTGTAAGTGGTACACTTGCTGCTGGTAATGGTTTTGTTGTCACGCCATATGGTACATTTAGAGTAGAAGCTGGAACTGCTACTGCGAGTAGTTTTACTGTTACTTTCAGTGCAACTGGTGAAGGTTATTCAGCATCTAACACTGTATATACAAACACTGCAATAACATCAACAGCTTCTAACTTTACAGTTACTGTTACCTCTGGAACATTTACTGCTGGTCAGTATGTTAGTATTTCAGGTGCTACACCTGCAACTTATAATGGAACATGGAGAATTAACTCTACTGGTGCTAACAGTTATACTGTTCTTGCAACTATAAACCCTGGTAACGCTACTGTAAGGGGTAGAACAACTCTAGTTGCACCAGTTATCTCTAGAGTTCCATATAGTTCTACTGGTAATCCATTTACACTATCTACATATGGTGCTGGTTATACTCTCACCAACCTTGCTGAAACAAGTGCATCTGGAACATTTAGTGCATTCGTGACCACAACAAATGGAACTGGTACTGGTCTTGCAGTTGCTGGTACTGGTGGTGCTGGCGCAGCAACATTCACTATTAGAAGTGGTGGAACTGGTTATACAAACGGCACATATAACAACGTAGCGGTATTACAAGCACCTTCAGTTGTTGTATCTGGTTCATTTGTACTTTCTACTTCTGTTTCTACATATACTTTACCTAGTGTTGCTGGTTTATATCCAGGTATGCGTATTAAAGTAACTGGTGGTGCCGGAACATTTGCTAATACTATTCTTATCAATAGTATTAACGTTGCAACATCACAAGTCACTTTAAGTGGAAACGCAGCAACTGCTGGAACTGCAACTCAGTTAACATTCTGGTCTGGTAGACAAGCTAGAGTTCAAGCAAGAGTAAACGTTACCGTTTCTGGTGGTGCAGTGACTGCAATCACACCAGTTTCCACAGAACTCAATGGTGTTGGATATTCAATTATTACCACTGGTGATTTTAATACCACTCTAACTGGTGGTTCTGCAGTTTACATTCCTGCAGCAAGTATTGGAGGAACATCTACTAATCCTGCTGGATTTAGTGTTGCGACTGTTACCACTGGTAAGATTGATATGATTAGTGTTTGGGATATGGGTAACTTAGATACAAATGGTCGTTATATGGTTGGTAATACCATTACTCTTCCATTTGCTAATGGAACTGCTCTTCCTGCTCCAACTGCAACTGCAACATTTAGTGTCAACTCAATTGGATCTATGGGTAATGGTACTGGTGGTGATTATATTGCTCCTTCTGGTCTCGGTCTATCCACTACACTAATTGGTGCAACTACTTCACTTTCAACACCAGCTGTAGTAAATCCTGGTACATCATATAACGTTAATGATATTCTTTGGGTTGGTGGTAATCATACTGCAGGTAAACAGTCAATCGTTCAAGTTTTGACAAACAAAATTAACGTTGATATTCTTAATGATACAATCAATATTACTGCACACGGACTAACTGCAGGTCAACCAATAATCTACAACGCAGGTGACGGTAATCCTATCGGTGGTCTATTAACTGGTAATATTTACTATGTGATTTACAAATCTATTGACCAGTTCCAGTTATCTTCATCTGTAGATTCCATTGTACCAATTAACTTATCAAGTTTTGGTTCATCTACTAGAAATAGAATTTTCCCATCTAAGACCACTGTTATTGCTTCTCTTGTTGTAGATACTAAAGTTTCTCAGGACCAGTGGAATTTAGATAAGTGTGATGGTAGGGGACAAAGTGGATATATCTTAGATCTAACTAAGATGCAGATGGCATACCTAGATTACTCATGGTATGGTGCTGGTAAGGCAAGATTTGGTTTCAAGGATCAAAATGGTATGGTTATGTATGCTCATGAATTTGTACACAACAACAAATTCCTCAAGGCATACATGAGATCTGGTAACATGCCTTGTCGTTATGAAGTAGAGAACTTAGATAGTCCTACATATTCACCATCCATCAGTCACTGGGGTACTTCTGTTATCATGGATGGTAAGTTTGACGATGATAACGCATACCTCTTTACTGCAACCTCACAAAACCTAACTATTCCTCAGACATTCCCTAAACAGTTCTATGCGTCTGACTTGAACATCACTGCAAATGATGGTACTATTACCATCTATAATCATGCGTTTGCTAACACTAGTACTATATTCCAAGCAACAATTTCAAGTCCAAACAACAAGGCACTACCAAGTACAATTCCAAATACATCTGCTTTAGGTAAGTACACACAAGCATCTGGTCAAATTACATCAATTATTTCTACTGCAAGTGGATTTACTGTTAACGGTGTCTTTGGTCTAGTACCTACTGGACATAATGTTACTATCTCTGGCGCTTCTGTAGCCGCATATAATGGTAACTGGACTGTTGCAAGTTCTTCAACAAACTCGTTTACAGTTCTTACTGGTACTACAGTAGGTGCCGCTTCACCTACAGGTACAACTGTAACAATTGGTGGTGTCTGGGCAAGAGTTACTGGTGCTAATACAATTAAACTCTATAATACAGAGGCGAATGCAGTTACTGGTACTACTGTGGGTGTCTTTTCATTTGATGCTGCAACTGGTAACGGTGTTGGTGGAACCAACGGTATCTTCGTTGTCTCACCATACCTAACTTCTGCACAATCATATTATCAACCACTACTATCAGTAAGACTATCTCCTTCTGTGGATTCTGGTCTAACTGGTGGTCTAGGTGATCGTGATATCATTAACCGAATGCAGTTGAGATTTAAAGAGATCTCTGTAACCACAAACTTCTCTGCAAACATTAGACTACTTCTAAACGCTAACCTAAGTAACCTGAGTTTCTCTGGTGCTTCTGCACCTTCTCTTGCACAAATTCTACAACATGGTTCTTCTGACATTGTTAATAATGGTGTTGTCGTGTATGAGTTCCGTGCTCCTGGTGGTGGTGGAACAGGTAACGTGTTTACCAACACAACCATTGATATCAATAACTTATATGAGTTGGGTAATTCTATTATGGGTGGTAATGCCCAGTTCCCTGACGGCCCAGACATCTTGACAATTGCAGCATCTAGGTTAGAATTTAATACCAATCCAGCTATCATCAACTCTAAGTTTAGTTGGACTGAGGCACAGGCGTAATAAATAGTATTACGTTACATAATTTTATTCTGGAGTAACACATGGACGCTAATCTGATTCGAGAAAATTTCACTGAACAACTAAAGACTTGTAATGAAAACATTGACAAACTTCAAAAAGAACTTGTAAAACTGCAAGAATATCGTGTTAAACTAGTAGGGGGTATCGAAACTCTTGATCTTCTAGATAAAGAAGAGGAAGAGACTGAAGATGAACCCGCTTCTGCGGATGCAGAATAAATAAAATACCTGGACCACTGAAGGTGGTCCTATTTTTTTGTAAAAATATGGAAGACATAAAAATTATCATAGATAAAATTCAAAATGTAGCAGATCTCACACTAGGATCTCTGCAGAATGCTGCTAAGGGCAAACCTGTGATTGTACCACCCGATATTCGGGAGAACCGCTTGACAATTTGCCGAGGGTGTGATAAATTTATGCCATTGACTAGTCAGTGCTCTGAGTGTGGTTGTTACATGAACTACAAAACTCAGATTTGCGCTGCCGAATGTCCCATCAAAAAGTGGGACAAATACATCCCACCAGATTGATCATGCGAACAAAAGCCAAAGAACCCACTAAAACAAACACAGAAGACTTCAAAAATAGTATAGAAGACAAAGCTGCATGGGTGAAACGTAAATGTTCTCAAGCGGCACGTAATGAAAAAGAAAAAGGAACTGTGAATGATCGTGGGTATCGAAGGTTTTTGAATCAATCTAGTTTACTTCTCATGTGTCATAACACATGTCCCTGTTGTGGTAGTGAACTAGACTATTCTTCACGTCAAGATCAAATTGATATGGGGATTGATAGTAGTGATATTTACTGGCGCCGTCATGTACCTGCACTTGATCGAATAGATTCTTCTCGACACTATGAAGATAACAATGTGCAAATTCTTTGTCAACATTGTAATATGATTAAGGGTGATGCAACAGCAGAAGATGTAATGAAAGTTGCAATATATCTTCAAACCTTAGAAAACATGAAAAAACCTAAATCAACCGAGAAAGATGGAACTGGATCAAGTAATTGAAAACTGCATACAATGGGCGGACAACAAAGTGCGTCAGTATGAAGATGAAAACAATTTAGAAAACGCCTATGCCATTTATCGTGAATGGGATGAATGGATAGTTGCTGCTGATTGTGACACAGAAATGACTATTCTTACTACACCGTATGAAAAACTCT
>Ga0129333_10003215_pt1 | contig 15252 bp, 13 predicted proteins | sample CPB6_08_DNA_FD_94474 | JGI IMG/M metagenome (GOLD analysis project Ga0129333, IMG submission 94474) | Freshwater to marine salinity gradient microbial communities from Chesapeake Bay, USA - CPBay_Sum_0.6_0.8_DNA | ecosystem: Environmental > Aquatic > Marine > Coastal | place: USA: Chesapeake...
ATACTGCAGCGTTTTGATCGCACTGATGGTGGCCGCTCCAACACGACCATCGACCTGGCTCTTGGGCAAGAAACCACAGTTGACCAGACTCAACTGAATCTCTCGCTCTGGAGCGACGGCCACTGCGGCACCTGAAGCACCATCCGGTCCAGCTCTCCTCGCGGGCTCAGGGTGCGGGGCCTCGGCCTGCTTGAGCGACGGACGAGCATGCTGCTCGGCTCCAGCCGACAGCCACCCCTGCGTGGCCCGCCGACCGACGGAAGTGCTGGCGGCAGAGAAAACAACAACCACGACCAAATACTTGAAGAACCTTGCCAGTTTCATTACTCACATTGGCAGCAATCTCTGATCAGCCTACCCCGCCAGTTGCTGCAGCTGGGCCTCCAGACGCTGACGCAGCCGGGTCTGAACCAGGGCACAGAGATCATCCACCAGATCGCTGTCGGCGCGGTAAATCATCCGCACACCATCGCGCTCGCAGCTCACCAGACCGGCCCGTTGCAGCTGGCCAAGCTGGCGACTGATGTGCGATTGGGAAAAACCGGTGGCATCCATCAAAGCGCTCACATCCATGGGCCCCTGCTTGAGGCGGCAGAGCAACTGCAGGCGGGCCGGCTCACTGAGCAGGCGAAAGAACTGGCTGTATTCCTCCAGCAACTGCGGGCTGGGCATCCCATCCGCCATGGAGCCGATCCCGGGCAATGCCCTATGACGATAAACGCATTGCCCGGATCACCACGGGGGACGCGAGGGGCCCAGGCAAAGGAGCAGGGCGCAGCTCGACGCAGCACCCGCCACCAGAGAGGAGCAGGCATCAGCCGGAGCAGGCCATTGAGAAGACGCCATCGCCACTCCGCCTTTATGCGTTTACAGTCATAGGGCTTTCATGGCTCAGGGGGTCACCATGATCCAGGCCCAGTCTGTGCTTGCCGCCGCGGCGGGGGGCAGCAGCCTGCTGTTCCGGCAGCTGTTCGACGCCGCCACCGGCACCTTCACCTATCTGCTCGCCGATGTGCCCTCCGGCCAGGGCCTGCTGATCGATCCAGTGTTTGAACAGCACGATCGCGACCTCTCGCTGATCCGGGAGCTGGGGATCGATCTGGTGGCCTCACTCGACACCCACGCCCACGCCGACCATGTGACCGGCAGCTGGCTGATGCACCAGGCCAGCGGCTGCGTCATCGGTCTGGCCGCCGCCGCCCGTGCGGAGAACGTGACCCTGCCCCTGCACCACGGCGACCGGGTGACCTTCGGCAGCCGCTTTGTCGAAGTGCGCAGCACCCCCGGCCACACCGATGGCTGCATCAGCTTCGTGCTCGACGACCGATCCATGGCCTGGACCGGTGACGCCCTGCTGGTGCGCGGCTGCGGCCGCTGCGACTTCCAGCAGGGCGACGCCCACACCCTCTACCGCTCGATCAGCGATCAGATCCTGTCGCTGCCCGACTGCTGCCTGCTCTACCCCTGCCACGACTACACCGGCCGCATGGTCACCTCAGTTGCGGAGGAGAAGGCCTTCAACAGCCGCCTCGGTGGCGCCGCCACCGAACGGGACTTCGTGGGCCACATGCTCAACATGAAGCTGCCCCATCCCCATCGGATCGCCGAAGCGCTGCCGGGCAACCTGCGCTCCGGCAAGCCACGTGAGCAGGCACCATCCGGAAGCTGGGCCCCGCTGAGCCGCAGCTATGCAGGTCTGCCGGAGCTGACGGCGGCGTGGGTGGCCGAGCACAGCCGACAGCTCACCCTGCTGGATGTGCGCTCAGCCGAGGAATTCAACGGCCCCGATGGCCGCATCCCAGGCAGCCTGCTGCTGCCGCTGCCGGAGCTGGAGTGCCGGGCCGGCGAGATCCCCGACGACCGGCCGCTGGTGGTGGTGTGCCATGCCGGCAGCCGTTCGGCCCTGGCCGCCCAGCAACTGCTCAAGGCCGGCCGCCAGCAGGTGGCGAACCTGCGCGGCGGCATCAGCGGCTGGGAGGCGGAGGGCTACCCGATCGAGCGGGCCTGAGCCCGGCTGCGGCAGCCGCCCACATCCACCACTTGCACTCCCCACACTCCTCCAACCATGCACCACACCCTCTCCGCCCTCGACCTGGCCGACCAGCTCGCCAGCCGGAGCGTCACCGTGATCGACGTACGCGAGCCCATGGAAGTCGCCGGTGGCCACATCGCCGGCAGCCTGAACGTGCCCCTGGCCCGGCTGGCTCAAAGCGAACTGCCCGAGACCCCCCTGGTCCTGGTGTGCCAGAGCGGCAAGCGCAGCGCCCGCGGCGTGCAGCTGCTGCTGGAACGCGGCCACCCCCACCCCGTGAGCGATCTGCTGGGAGGCCTGCCCAGCTGGCAGCAGGCCGGCCTGCCCCTGCGCAAGCTCAGGAACGCCCCCATGCCGCTGATGCGTCAGGTGCAGATCGCCGCCGGTTCGCTGATCCTGCTGGGCCTGATCCTCAGCAGCACCGTGGCGCCGGCCTGGATCCTGCTCACCTGGTTCGTAGGCGTGGGCCTCACCATCGCCGGCATCAGCGGCTTCTGCGGCATGGCCCGCCTGCTGGCACTGATGCCCTGGAACAACGTGAGCCTGTGATGGAGCTCGGCATCCCCCTGGGCAGCCTCGCTCTGCTCACCACCGGCGGCGCCCTGATCGGGTTTCTGCTGGCGGTGCTGGGGGCGGGTGGTTCAATCCTGCTGCTGCCTCTGCTGGTGAGCGGCGCCGCCCTGCCCACCCGGGAAGCCGTACCGCTGTCGCTGCTGGTGGTGACACTGCTGGCGCTGGCCAACCTGGCGCCCTGCATGCGCCGGGGCCAGCTCGCACCGGGCCCGGCCCTGATCCTGGGGCTGCCTGCCCTGGCGGGCAGCTGGATCGGCGGCGGCTGGGTGAAGGCCGGCTGCGTGAGCGAACCGGTGCAGCTTGGTGTGTTTGCTGCCGCAGCACTGCTCGCCTCCTGGCTGCTCAACCGCCGCCCCAGCGGACGGCCGATCCAGCAGCGTGCAGCAGGTCAGGGCCGCAGCCCAGACAACGGCCGCGCAGGCGCGATACTCCTGGCGGGCCAGGGGCTGCTGGTGGGGTTGCTCACCGGCATCGCCGGAGTGGGCGGCGGCTTCGCGATCGTGCCGGCGCTGGTGCTGCTGGCAGGCCTGCCCATGCAGCTGGCCAGCGGCACCAGCCTGCTGTTGATCGCCGTGAACGCCCTGGTGGCGCTGGCCGCCCTGGGCCACTGGCCTGCCGCCAGCCTGCCGTTGCTGGCCCCGCTGCTGACTGGCGGCGCCCTGGGCGGCGTGCTGGGCCAGCGGCTGGCACCACACCTACCGGACCAGCGGCTGCGGCAGGGGTTTGCAGCCCTGCTGATCGGCTCCGCCCTGCTCACGGGCAGCGAGGCCCTGAAGCGGCATCAGCTGAACAGCGACCGCAACCGCACCTCCACTGCGGCCGCCACTGCAGCCTCCCCTGCAGCCTCCACTGCAACCGCCACCGCCGGCACCATCGGCTACATCAGGAGCCAACACCACTGAAGCGATGAGCGACCATTTCGATCTGATCGTGCTCGGCGCCGGCTCCGGCGGACTGGCGGCCGCCAAACGGGCGGCGAGCTACGGCGCCCGGGTGGCGATCGTGGAGGGCGACCGTGTCGGCGGCACCTGCGTGATCCGCGGCTGCGTGCCCAAGAAGCTGCTGGTGTACGGCTCAGCCTTCCGCCACCACCTGGCCGATGCCGCCAGCTACGGCTGGAGCGTGGGCGAGACGCGCTGCGATCCAGGCCTGCTGCTGGCCAACGTCCGCGCCGAGGTGGATCGGCTCAACCGGCTGCACATCGGCTTTCTGGAGCGGGCCGGCGTCGAACTGGTGAGCGGCTGGGGGCACTTCCTCGATGCCCACCGCATCGGCGTGCGCGGCGCCGATGGCAGCGAGCGCACCCTGCACGGCGAGCGGATTCTGATCGCCGTGGGCGGCCGGCCGCATCGGCCCGCCATCCCCGGTGCCGAACTGGGCTGGGTGAGCGATGACCTGTTCAACCTCAAGCGCCTGCCGGAGGCGGTGGTGGTGGTGGGCGCCGGCTTCATCGCCTGCGAGTTCGCCGGCATCCTCAATGGCCTTGGAGTGCGGGTGACGCAGCTGGTGCGCGGCAATCAGCTGCTGCGCGGTTTCGATGTGGAGGCAAGCCGGGCCGTGCAGGAGGGCATGGAGGCGGAGGGCATCGAGATCCGCTTCGCCCACTGCCCGGCAGCGATCAACCGGCAGGGCGACGCGAACGAGCTCAGCGTGACCACCCAGAGCGGCGAGACGATCGCCTGCGGCGGCGTGCTGCTGGCCACCGGCCGGCGGCCGTTCCTGCAGGGGCTGAACCTGGAGGCCGCCGGCGTGGCTGTGGAAGGCCACCGCATCCCGGTGGATGCCGATCAGGCCACCAACGTGAGCGGCATCTATGCCGTGGGTGATGTAACCGACCGCATCAACCTCACGCCCGTGGCGATCGACGAGGGCCGCGCCTTCGCCGACACGGTGTATGGCAACAAACCGCGACAGGTGGATCACAGCCTGGTGGCCAGCGCCGTGTTCAGTCAGCCGGAGCTGGCCACGGTGGGGCTGACGGAGGAGCAGGCGATCGAGCGCTGCGGGGCCGAGGGCGTCCGCGTGCATCGCGCCCGCTTCCGGCCCATGAGCCAGGCGCTGCCTGCCCGCGATCCGAAGGTGCTGCTGAAGCTGATGGTGGAGGTCACCAGCGGCCGTGTGTTGGGCTGCCACATGGTGGGTGAACATGCCGCCGAGATCATCCAGATGGCGGCGATCGCGATCGGCATGGGCGCCACCAAGGCCGATTTCGACCGCACCATGGCGCTGCACCCGAGCATCGCCGAAGAGTTCGTGACGATGCCCAACTGAGGAGGCGCGGCGGATGACAAGGCGCGCGGAGCTGGGGACCGCAGGCAGCACCCGACGGCGCACCGTGCTGATCAGCGGCGCCAGCCGCGGCATCGGCCGGGCCATCGCCCAGCGGCTGCTGGCGGACGGCCACCGCCTCAGCCTGGGGGTGCGGAACCCAGAGGCGCTGCTGGGCACTTGCCTGGATCCCGGTGGGACCAAGGGGTTGCTGGTGCATCCCTACGAGGCCAGCGATCCCGCGGCGGCAACGGCCTGGGTGGAGGCGAGCACAACCCACTTCGGCAGCTTCGACAGCGTGATCCACTGCGCCGGCCTGTTCAGCCGCACCCCGCTGCTGTTCGCCGACGGGCAGGAGCAGGAGATCGAGCAGCTCTGGCGGGTGAACCTGATGGGGCCCTGGTGGCTGACACGAGCGGCCTGGCCGCAGCTGGCGGCCCATGGCCAGGGGCGGGTGGTGGTGCTGGTGTCGATGAGCGGCAAGCGCAGCAAGGGGCGGCTGGCGGCTTATACCGCCAGCAAGTTCGCGTTGATGGGCCTATGCCAGACAATGCGCAACGAGGGCTGGGAGCAGGGCATCCGCGTCTGCGCGATCTGCCCCGGCTGGGTCAACACCGACATGGCCGCCGCCGTAACCGCCATTCCCCAAGAGGCGATGACCCAGCCACAGCACCTGGCCAGCCTCACGGCTGAACTGCTGCGCCTGCCCAACAGCTGCGTGCCGTTCGAGCTGGCCGTCAACTGCGGGCTGGAGACCTGAACAGGGCCACAAACGATCCACGTTGCTCCGGTTCGGGGGGCCGAGGCAATGAGTGCATTCGCCGATTGCGAGCGGCCGGCGGCGGCGCGATGGTGAGTCCATCGAACACGGAGGCGTCCCCGATGGACGACACACCACCGCGCTAGCGACCGGAAGCAACGCTGACCCCAGGCCCCTGCTCCAACAGTCTTCACCCATCCGTGGGCGGGTCGTCGGGACGGACACTGATTGGGACCGTCTGAACCGTCGACACTCCACCAGCACCGCCTCAGGTGCCCCTTCGGAGCTGCACTGCCCCACACCTGGAATGCTTGGCCCCAGGCGCCACCACCAGCCGCTTCACCCCTCCTGATCCACGTTCACAACTTCATGTCAACCATTTGACCCTCGGTGATGAGCCGGGGGTTTTTGGTGTTGGGCAGCTCGCTGGCGGCGGTGGCGGCGCCTCAGCACCGCTCATCACCGAGGACAGCCCTGGCCGGGCCGTGGCTGGGTTCAGCCAACGCCTGAATCTGCGCGTCCTCGGCTATGAACGCGGATGCCGTGGAGGGGTTCTGGCAGCGCAGACCGCCAGCACAGTGGCCAACAGGGACGTGCACAGGGGAACAGGACGCAAGGGTTAGCGCCGATAGCAAACGCCGTTGCCATCGCAGCAGATGATCACCACTTCACCATTAACAACCTGGCGCCTGCAGACTTCCGCCAGGGCAGACGGACAGTCAGCCATCAGTCCTAGAGCAAGGGCAAAAACAAGGCCACCATTCAACAGCACAAAGCGGCTCACCGAGGGCAGAACTGCAGCAAAGCAGCGCCGACTTGACTGATGTGATCTGAAGCCCATAACAGCAAGAATGCGAACTCTTGGATCAGCTTGATTTCGGAGAAGCAGCAAGCTGCGGAGCCTTCATATCTCTCAACAAGAGAAACACAAAGAATCATAGCGAGCCCGCTTCAATGAGACAAAAAGTTCTCAGGGTCTGACCATCGAGGCCACAACAGATCATGGGACAACGACAAGGCGCCATGGCCGACAAGCTGATGCAGCTGCTGCGGGAGAACTGGATCGTGATCGGCGGCATTGCCGCAGCGACGTGGACATTTTTTCAGTTCATCAATAATCGCGCTATTCCCTTCAATGTGAGCGTCGATCTGGCAACAACGATTGAGCAAACGACCAAACGCGATCTCACGGCCGCCGCCGATGCCAAGCGGGCGATCCCGGTCACAGTGAAGGTGGCAGTGGAGAACGAAAGCGACTGGCGCGAGCTCAGGATTCAGGATCCGGTGTGGGTGGCCTACGGCTTTCGTCTTGCAGCACCAGCCGATGCCAGTGGCCAAGCGACACGGCAGATCACGCCTCGCCAAATGGAGACCAGAATCAACCAGGCATTTGCAGGCAACGACAACCCAATGCACGCGGTCAACGCCATCGGCGATCGCAGGCTACTCCATTATTCCTACAGCAAAGAACTGATCGGCTCGGGCTTACTATTGGGCGACGAAGAGATCAAGCCAAGAGAAACGATCAGCACCCAACTAATCGTGCCAGTCGCCGCCAACACCTACGACTTCGTACAGATTCGTGCCTTCGTTCCCACGTTGTCGCAAGGTCAGCACAACAAACGCTTCGGGGCACGGCTGATCATTGCCGACCAGAAGTATGGGCAGGAGCCACAGATTCTGTTCTGCATCAAGGAAGGCAATCGCTGCCGGCCACTCCAACAGGGTGAAAGCCAGCCGAGTGGTGGCCAGATCCACTCCACCGTGAGCGAAATCTGGCTGGGCAAACCTGAGGGTTGATGCCAGGCGATAGCCACAAAGCAGCCGACACCGGCGAGCCCCTGAACCAAGGACCAGGCAGATAGATGCCAAGGATTCTCACCAGAGGACACCTCTAGAGGAAAGATTCCGGAAGTGAAGCTCTACCGGCTGGCGATGGAATCAGCCCGCTCAGCAGCTCGTCAGCCGAGGAATTGCCAGTCTCGTTGTGCAGAAACAACTCAGAACCCTTGTCGCAGGGGAGCGCGGCCCCAGCCGTTCTTCCCGATCAGCCTCTTGTGAACGGTGTCCGCCAGCAGCACCGCCAACGGTGCCAGAGCAATCGGGCCGAGATCGGCGAGCGGCAAGAGCGCCAGTTCAAAAGCAGCCGCGAGGGGGGGCACCAGCACCAACATGCCAGCCACAACCGGTTCGCTCCACCAACCCAGCCACAGCAATGGATTGGCAAGGGGCAGCAACGCCCAGAACGGGCGCCGATCGCTGCGGCAGGCGAGCAGCGCTCCCATCTGGCCGGCCACGATCAGGCAAAAGGCCACAGTGGAGGCCTCGTGCTGGATCGCCAGCACGGCCGGCGCGGCGCGGTGGTGGAGCAGTTCGGGTGCCAACCGTTGCAGGGCGGCCAGGCCAACACCGTTGTTCCGCCACACCATCAGATAACCGGCCATCGAGATCAGACCCTCCACCAGCCCCAGCACCAGGTAGGCCCGCACCATCAGCGGCCGGTTGAGCAGGGGCAGCTCCCGAGGGCGTGGCGGCTGGTGCATCACCCCGGCTTCGGGGGCCTCGGAGCCAAGCCCCAGGGCCGGCACCAGATCGGTGCCGAGATCAACCGCAAGGATCTGCACCACCGTGAGCGCCGCGGGGATCCGCAGCACCACCATCGCCAGGAACGGCACAACTTCCGGCACGTTCGAGGCCAGGATGTAGGTGATGAACTTGCCGATGTTCGCCACCACCGAGCGGCCGAAACGTACGGCCTCGACAATTGTCGCGAAGTTGTCGTCCAGCAGCACGATGTCGGCGGCTTCACGGGCCACGTCGGTGCCGGTGATGCCCATCGCCAGCCCCACATCGGCGGCGCGCAGGGCGGGGGCATCATTGACGCCATCGCCGGTGACAGCCACCACTTCCCCGAGAGCGCGGTAGGCCTGCACCAACCGCAGCTTCTGCTCCGGGGCCATGCGAGCGAACACGAGCCGGTGGCGGTACTTGAGCAACTGCCGCAGCTGCACGTCGCTGATCTGGGCAAGGTTGGAGCCATCGATCACCCGCACGGGGTCGGCCCCGGCGGGGCGTCGATGGCCATGGGCAGGTGGGCTGTCAGCTCCGGAAGCGTCTGCGGCGGCGGGCTCCAGCAGGCCGATCTGGAACGCGATCGCCTGGGCCGTGAGTCCGTAGTCCCCCGTCACCATCGTCACCCGGATGCCAGCGTCGCGGCAGCGGCGAATGGCATCGGGCACTTCGGGGCGTGGCGGGTCGTAAAGGGCCAGCAGGCCGATCAGGGTCTGGCCGGACTCCAGGACATCCGCTGCTGCCGATTGCAGCTCATCCGTCCCGGGACGCAGGGAGACCGCGATCACCCGGAAGCCACGGGCAGCCAGGCCGTCGATAGCGAGCACCACCTGCTGGCGACGCATCGGGTCGAGCAGCTCGCGACCGGCCGGTGTGAGCCAGGCGTCGCAGCGCTCCAGCACCTCCAGCGGCGCTCCCTTGGTGATCACCAGGCTGCCGCCGCCGCCGATCGGCAGCGGCGGGTCATCCCAGGTCACCAGCACCGTCATGCGCCGCCGGTTCGAATCAAAGGGAATCTCGCGCCGCCTGGGATGCAGGCGCTCTCGCGCCGCCGGATCGAGGCCGGCGATCAGCGCCGCCTGCAGGATCGCCGTCTCGGTGGGATCGCCGACGCCACCCTCGGCATCCAGGCGGGCGTTGCTGCAGAGGGCAGCTCCTTCCAGCAGCAGCCGATGCAGCTGCTCGCCGGGAACCGGCAGCCAGATCTCCTCCACCGCCATGCGGTTGCAGGTGAGGGTGCCGGTTTTATCGCTGCAGATCACGCTCACTGAACCGAGCGTTTCCACAGCTGAGAGACGCCGCACCAGCGCCCTGCGCCGTGCCATCCGCTGCACATTCAGCGCCAGCGCCAGGGTGACCGTGGGCAGCAGACCCTCGGGCACGTTGGCCACGATGATCCCGATCGCGAAGACCAGACTCTCGAGGGGTGTCATGCCCACGAACACCAGGCTCAGAGCGAAGGCGAGCAGCCCCATCGAGATGGCGATCGTGCTGATCGTGTGCACGATGCGGGCCACCTGGCGCTCAAGGGTGCTGGCGCTGCGTTGGGTGCCGGCCGTGAGGTGGGCCACCTGCCCGAATTCGGTTTCGGCACCGGTGGAGTAAACAATCGCCTCCCCACGACCGGAGGCGATCGTGCTGCCCGCCAGCAGCAGGTTGGGCCGTTCGCCGGTGGGAAGCTGCACCGCCGCCTGAACACTGGACAGATCGATGGCCAGGCGGGCCACCGGCACCGATTCACCGGTGAGCACCGAAAGGTCAACGCGGAGCTCATGGCTGACGCTGATGCGGCAGTCGGCGGGCACCCGATCGCCCTCGTTCAGCAACAGACGATCGCCGGCCACCAGCTCCTCGGCGGAGCGGAACCCCAGCGTTCCGTCGCGCCACACCTGCACCTCACGGGGCAGAGAACGTGTGAGCGCAGCCAGGGTGCGCTCGGCCTGGAACTCCTGCCAGAACGAGAAGAGGCCGTTGATCAGCACCACCGCCCAGATCGCCCAGCCCAGTTGCGGCGTGCCCGCCACGAAAGCCAGCACCCCGGCGATCCACAGCAGCAGGGCCATGAAGTGGATCATCTGATCGAGGAACCGCAGGGCCAGCGGCCGACGCTTCAGCGGGGGGAGCCGGTTGGCGCCATAGCGCTCAAGACGCTGCTCGGCCTCCAGCTGGCTGAGCCCCTCCGGGGTGGTGCGCAGGCCGGGATAGACCTGCTCGAGCGGCAAGGCCCAGATCGGCTGGGAGGCAGAGAGCAGCACCGGATCGCCAGGCTGGTTTGCCACAAGGATGACCATCGCGCCGCGCTCCGGAGGGACGGCGACCGAGCAAGGGCGACGGAGGAAGGGCGAGAGAGGGCCTGGCACAGCGGTGCTGATGCCCGATCACGGCCTGCAAGCGGCTGTGATGGTCCCCGGCGTGCGTCGGCAGGGTCAAGATCCCGGCTCAGCTCGCGGGGGTGGCCAGGGAGCGGCGCCTGAGCCAGAGCGACACGTAAACCAGCGAAACGAGCACCGGCACCTCAATCAGAGGGCCGATCACTCCAGCCAGGGCCTGCCTGGAGCTGATACCCCAGACACTGATGCAGACGGCAATCGCCAGCTCAAAATTGTTGCCGGCCGCCGTGAAGGCCAGGGCCGATGTGCGCTCATAATCAAGCCCACTTCTTGTGCCGAGATAGAACGCCGCACTCCACATCAGCACGAAGTAAAGCAGCAGCGGCAGGGCAACTCTCAACACTTGCGCTGGGTTGGCGATGATCGCCTGACCCTGAAGAGCAAACATCAGCACAATCGTGAACAGCAGGCCATAGAGCGCCAGCGGTCCGATCCTGGGCAGAAAGCGTTCCTCATACCAACGGATGCCTCGGGCGCGGACGCCGATCTGGCGGGTGAGAAAACCGGCTACCAGCGGAAGCCCCAGGAAGATCAGCACCGCCCTGGCAATCGCCCAGAATGAGAAGCTCACCTCCTGCCCCTCCAGCCCCAGCCAGGCCGGCAACACCTGCAGGTAGAAGCTGCCGAGCAGGGCATAGATCAGCACCTGCAGAATCGAATTGATCGCCACCAGCAGCGCGGCGGCCTCACGATCGCCCTGGGCCAGATCGATCCAGATCAGCACCATCGCGATGCAGGGGGCAATGCCGATCAGGATCAGCCCGGTGCGGAAGGCCGGTTGATCCGGCAGGAACAACCAGGCCAGGGCAAACATCAGCAGCGGCCCCAGACCCCACACCAGCGCCAGGGCCAGACGCAGCAGGCGGCGGTCGCGAGCGACATGGCCGAGCTCGCCGTAGCGAACCTTGGCCAGCACCGGGTACATCATCAACAGCAGGCCGAGGGCGATCGGCAGGGAGGTGTGATCCACCTGCGCCGCACCCAGCAGCGCCTGCAGGCCCGGCGCCAGCCGGCCCAGCAGCAGCCCGGCGGCCATCGCCAGCAGAATCCACAGCGGCAGCAGCCGATCCAGCCAGGAGAAAGTGGCCCGTACGGCGGCTGCGGCGGCTAGCGGCGCGGATGGCTCGAGAGCGGATCGGGGCACGACGGGTCAGGCGCAGGGTTGAGCGGGTGTGGCGCAGCCATCAGCCAGCTGATCCAGCCAGTCACGCAGGCGCAGCAAGGCTGTGGGCTGCAGCTTGTAGTACATCCAGCGGCCCTGCTGACGGGCCGTGATCAGGCCGGCCTCCTTCATGACCTTGAGGTGAAACGAGAGCTTCGGCTGCGGCAGCTCCAGCTCAGTGGTGAGATCACAGACGCAGCGCTCTCCTTCCCCGAGGGACTCCATCACGCGCAGGCGGATGGGATCAGCCAGCGCCCGCAGAAGCAGCTGCGCCCGCTGGAAAGCCAGGGGTTCAACCCCCGTTGCCGCGACGCCCCCGGCGGGATCCGCGGGGGGCGACGGTGACGCGGCCGGAACAGAGGCCGTCGGCAGCGCTGCGGCAGGCATGTGATGCAGAACACCGGATCCATCAACTCTAGTTGATCTATGGTTGCGACATTCCTGGCCGGTTCGGCAGCAGATCCCATGAAAGTCGGCATCAACGGTTTCGGTCGCATCGGCCGCCTGGTGTTCCGCGCTCTCTGGGGCCGCCCCGGCATCGAGCTGGTGCACGTCAATGACCCCGCGGGCGATGCCCAGGCTGCGGCGCATCTGCTCGCCTTCGACTCGGTGCATGGCCGCTGGCAGCAGGCCGTGCAGGCCAACACGCGCGGCTTCTTCGTGGGCAGCGCTCCGGTGAGCTGGAGCCAGGAGACGGACCCCACCGCGGTGCCCTGGCGGCAGGCGGGGGTCGAGATGGTGCTCGAATGCAGCGGCAAGTTCAAGACTCCCGAAACCCTGCAGCCCTATTTCGATCAGGTGGGCCTGCGCCGCGTGGTGGTGGCCTGCCCCGTGAAGGGTGAAATCGCCGGAGCGGAAGCCCTCAACATCGTCTATGGCATCAACAACCAGCTCTATGACCCCGAACGCCATCGGTTGATCACCGCCGCCTCCTGCACCACCAACTGCCTGGCGCCGGTGGTCAAGGTGGTGCACGAAACCTTCGGTATCGAGCACGGCTCAATCACCACCCTGCACGACGTGACCAACACCCAGGTGGTGGTGGATGGCTTCAAGAGTGACCTGCGGCGGGCCCGCGCCTGCAGCCAGAGCCTGATACCTACCACCACCGGCTCAGCGAAGGCAATTGGCATGATCTTCCCGGAGCTGCAGGGGCGTCTCAACGGCCATGCCGTGCGCGTACCCCTGCTCAACGGCTCGCTCACCGATGCGGTGTTCGAACTGAAGCGTGCGGTCACGGTTGAAGAAGTGAACCGGGCCTTTGAGGTGGCAGCCAATGGCCCGCTGGAGGGGATCCTGGGCTATGAAACCCGGCCGCTGGTTTCCGTCGATTATGTGAACGACTCACGCAGCTGCATTATCGACGGCCTCTCGACGATGGTAGTGAACGGAACCCAGCTGAAGGTCTATGCATGGTACGACAATGAATGGGGCTACAGCTGTCGGATGGCGGATCTGGTGCAAAACGTGGCCCTGATCGATGAGCGTTGAGGCCGAACAATGAGCCGTGAACGAAACCAGCGGCAGGCGTCGATGGCCCGGCCAGCATCCTCCACCCTGTCGGCTCTGCAGCAGTACGCCATTGTCACGGCGAACTACTGGGCCTTCACCCTCACCGATGGCGCCCTGCGCATGCTGGTGGTGTTCCACTTCCACCAGCTCGGCTACAGCACCCTGGAGATCGCCTTCCTATTCCTCTTCTACGAGTTCTTCGGCATCCTCACCAATCTCTACGGCGGCTGGCTGGGCGGGCGGTTCGGGCTGCGGCTCACCCTGTGGAGCGGCACGCTGCTGCAGGTGGCGGCGCTGCTGATGCTGATTCCCGTGGCGGATTCCTGGCCGAAATGGTGGAGCGTGGCCTACGTGATGGTCGCCCAGGCCCTCAGCGGTATCGCCAAGGATCTCAACAAGATGAGCGCCAAGAGCGCCATCAAAACAGTGGTGCCGGAAACCCCGAAGAATCACCTGCAGGGAGAGCAACAGCTGTTCCGCTGGGTCGCGATCCTCACCGGCTCCAAGAATGCGCTCAAGGGTGTGGGCTTCTTCCTTGGTGGGGTCCTGCTCACCACGCTCGGTTTCAACGTGGCTGTGGCAGTGATGGCGGCAGGTCTGTTGATCGCCTTCTGCGCCACTCTCGTGCTGCCGGCTGACATGGGCCGCATGAAGTCCAAACCGGCCTTCGCTGCTTTGTTCGCCAAGAGCCGTGGCATCAATGTGCTGTCACTGGCTCGCTTCTTCCTGTTTGGCGCCCGTGACGTGTGGTTCGTGGTGGCGCTGCCGGTGTTTCTTGAGACTGCCCTTGGCTGGAGATTCTGGGAAGTCGGCGGCTTCATGGGCCTGTGGGTGGTCGGCTACGGCCTCGTGCAGGGCTCAGCGCCGGCCCTGCGGCGGGCCTGGGGACAGACCGCACCGCCTGGCGTGGCGGCAGTGGAGTTCTGGAGCGCTGTGCTCACGGCCATTCCGGCGTTGATCGCCCTCGCCCTCGCTCGCCAGGTGGGTCAGCCCGGCGTGGCGGTGGTGGTGGGCCTGGTGGTCTTTGGCGTGGTATTCGCCATGAATTCATCGATCCACAGCTACATGATCCTCACCTACACCGATGCCGAATCGGTGAGCCTGAATGTGGGCTTCTATTACATGGCCAATGCCGGCGGTCGCCTGGTGGGCACCCTGCTCTCAGGCGGGATGTTCCTGGTGGGAGGCCTTCAGGCCTGCCTGTGGACCTCCTCGCTGCTGGTGGCTGCCGCCTTTCTGGTCAGCACCCGGTTGCCGGCGCCGCCGCGCCCGTTGCAGCCTGTGAACTGAGGATGAGCTGTCGCAGGGATGGATCGGCCTCAGGTCGCCTGAGGCCGGCGCATCTGCGTCGTGTAGAGCACGGCCCCGCCGGCCGCCAGCACCAGGCCACCGCTGACTGCCAGAAACACCAGGGTCTGAAGCAGCAGCAGCACGATGCCCAGCGCTGAGAAGGCGGTGATGCGGATCCTGGCCTTGATCAGCAAGGTGAGCAGCAGCAGCAGCGTGGCCTTCAGGGCCAGCACCTTGGCCGGGGTGAGCAGGATGAAGGGGTTCAGAAACACGGCGGGCTCACAGTTCACTCCATGCTGGTCAGCTGACGTCCATTCCGCGGCTGCCACCCGCAGGACAAGCCCTCTGCGCTGGACAGGGCTGCCAACCCTGCCGCGTGTCTCAGCGCAGAGCCTGAAGGCCCCCTGCCGGGGCCGGTGCGGGTGCATCTGGACTGAGGGCGCCGCCAACTGCGGATCGCGCTGCTGAAGCAGCAGTGCCATGCCAAGACCCGCTCCCACAGCCGAGCAGCCAGGGCGGCAGTGATTCGGGCCAGGGGAACGTCGGTTGTTGCGCCAGGTTGTGCAGAACAGGTTGAGGCAACGGCCTGAGCCTCCGCTTGCATCAGCTGAACGCTGGATGGTGCGCCAGCGGACCAGATCACCGATCGGGGAAACGTTCGAATAAAAAAGATCCCCTGCGACGCAGGAGATCA
>Ga0129333_10003216_pt1 | contig 15248 bp, 8 predicted proteins | sample CPB6_08_DNA_FD_94474 | JGI IMG/M metagenome (GOLD analysis project Ga0129333, IMG submission 94474) | Freshwater to marine salinity gradient microbial communities from Chesapeake Bay, USA - CPBay_Sum_0.6_0.8_DNA | ecosystem: Environmental > Aquatic > Marine > Coastal | place: USA: Chesapeake Bay...
ACCTCCAGAAGCATGACCTTCTTGCCGCCCTTCATGGCGTAGCCCCGGATGAGGCCTGCCGCCGTCATCTCCCTGACCTGCTCTGAGTCAAGGTGGCCGATTCCGACGAGCGACAGGTTCATCGCACGGCGAGCCGTCTTGCTCAATGTCAGTTGGTTGGCCAGACGGCTTAGGTTCTTGTCCTTGGACTTGATGAGCTCACGCATCTTGCCAACCAGCTTGTTCATGCGGGCAATCTGGGCGTCGTCTGGCTTGATGGCGTTGTAAGCCATCTTGCCGACCACCGAGTCAATGGCGCCTCCCCAATGCGAGATTGGCGCGCCGGATGCCTCGTACATCATCACCGACTTGTACCAAGCGGCGATGCTGTCAGACAGCTTCGCATCCCTGAACGCATTGGCCAAGTCGGCATCGCCCATGAGGTCATTGGGCAGTGCAGAATCGAACAGAGCTACCGCCTTCTGCATGTTCGCCCCGTCCCTGACGTGATAAAGTCCGATGGTCGCCGCCGCCTTCCCGACAAGGAATGAAAGCCCGGCATCAAGGACCAATCGGTTAAGCGCATGAGCTACGTCTAGGTTGTCTTTATTGCGCCTGAAGATTGCGATGACTTCCTTTTGAAGCTCTGGTTTGGCCGCCAAGATGGCAAAGCCGAGCGTCTGGTTCGGGAAACCGCTCTGGATGTCAGCCTCGGTGACTATGTCAGACTTCCCGGCCATCTCTATGGCCTCAACGGAAGCAAAAAGGGCTGGCTCATAGAGACCAGCGATACCCTGACCAAAAGCGGCCTCTGCCAGTTCGGTAAAATAGACCACTCCGCCTTCACCGTAAGCCCTGAGCATGAGGCCGCTCGTCATTACGCGCTGGTCCTTGTTTCTGGTGCCAGCTCCGGCGTGAATCACTGAAAACAGCCCGGCAAGAGTCTGATTGGCCGTCTGCACTGCTGAAATGATGTACGCAGGCTGGACGCCTCCGCTTTTCTTTGCGCCCAAGATTTCGAATGCCTTGCCGGGGTCGACATTGCCAGCGTCAGGCAATCCGTCCGTGCTAATAATCTGAAGGTCGTGGTGAGATACCGCGTCGTCAAAACTCTTCCTCAATCCTTCCGCCAGCATCATCCCGTCATGCGTAATGAGGTCAGAAATTCTCTGGCCAGAAGGGTTAATCACTGAGCTCAGAGTCTTGAACAGAGAATCAAGCTTCTGGTAGTCCTTGTGATTGGCATGAAGGTAAAACCCACCGGCCACGCTCGACATTTTGGGGGCAGTTGCCGGGCTTGGAGGCAACGTGAGCCAATTTTCGTAAGGCCCGGTAATCATGCCTTCGCGCATGTTGAAGCTGGCCTCAACAAAGCCGTGAACGGCGTTCATTATGGCCGTGCGGAATTCGGGCCTGACTACATTTCCTAGGGCGTCCGCACCGATTCTTGCCCAAACAGAATCAAGGCGGTAATAGACCATTCTTGCGAATTCATTGCCCTGCCCTTTTGGGAAAAACTTCAGGGCGTCCACCGGGGTGCTCGCGGCCAAAACGGACTGGTAGTCGGACTTTCTGGCCAAATCCAATTTCAGTCCGCCAGTGGAAGTCTTTGTCAGGTTCGACCTGATGTTGTCTACGTTCGCCTGATGAACGGGCGAGTGCTTGATTTTCCCGTTAAACCAATCGCGAAGTTCGTTAATGAGCGGGGCGATTATCTTGGGGGCATTGATGGCCCTGAGCATGAGCGACTTCTTTTGAGGCGTCTGAAGGCCGTCAAAGTCCGGTTTGGCCGGAGGATGGACCGTCCTGTTTATGACCGGCTTGTCGCCGTCGCCGTGCATGATGAGTTCCTGAAGGCCGTAAAGGGTCTCGTTGAAGATTCCCTTCATCGCCGTGGCCCTGTGCTGGGAGCTCAGCTGTGAGAAGTAGTCCGCGTCTATTGAAATGATTGGCTTAGCCCCATAGGGGCGGGTGCCCGTGGCGACATCCACGCCGCCGCCGACAGTGCCGAACATCAGGCGGTACGGGATGCCGTCAATCCCGGCCGTAGGATACGGCTTAACCCCGCTCAAGTCAGCGATTTGGACGTAGATTCCGCGCGGGTCGACAATCTTGGCGCCCGAAGCTCTGGCCGAATCAATGTCAGCCAGCACACTGGCAGGCATGAGCTCGGAAAGCGCGATTACGTCTAGGTTCTTTTTGACGGAGCTTGCCGTCCATCCCAGGCCGGCCGCCCGAATCGCGCTGTTGAAGAAGTTGGTGACCTTCTGGTCGTCGTACTCAATCGGAACAAGACCGCCAAGGCTGAGGCTGATTGGACCGGCCTGAGGTACGCGGTCCGTGTAGGCGCCGAAGGCCCCCTTTTGTGCGACGGCGCGGGAGACCTCGCTCATGTACCTGAGCTGTGCCCCCCTGTCCATGTCGGCCCATTCGGCTTCGGTGGGCATCGGAACAAGGTCCGCGATGTCCATCTTCTTCATGTCCTTGTTGACCGCCTTTTCCGCGGCCTGAAGGTTCTTGAACAGCCCGAGAATGCCGCCGAACGGGCTGTACACCTTCCACATGGCCCCGTTCTTGAAAATCTGGTATCCCTGCCCGTTGACTAGGCGGGAATCCTGCATCCCCACCTTTTCAAATCCGCGCAGGGAAAGGTTGCGGCGAAGCGGCTCGTAGGAGTTTCCGTGATGGTACGGGAACGGACGTGTGGCCATCAGGTCCACGCCGACCAGCATCTCGACCTTCATGCTGTGAATCGGGTAGTTCGGATTCTCTGCGCTGCTGGTGTAGCCCTCCCTAGGCTGGTTGATGTAGGACTCGTCCATGCGCTTCCTGCCGCCGAAGGTCTCGTACAGCATGTCGCGGACGGTGGCCTCAAGGCCCGGATACTGCGTCTTGAACAGCTCAACGGTGGGGACTCGGGAGGCCGGGTCCTTCATCATGTTGAGCATGTACTTGTCGAAGGCCTCATTGAAGGCCTCCAGAGTCACGAAAGTGCGGCGGACGTCGGGGCGGGACCACATCGCCATCTTGCGGCGGTGGATTGCCATGTAGTCCACGACGGTCGCCAGAACGCCGCCTTTTGCCTGACGCAGCGCCTGTCCGTTTTCGTCCGTGACCTTGTGGGTCATGGTTAGCTCAAACGGAACGAACACCCGGTTTGTGACGGGGGTGTCCCTGCCAAGAAGCCTGTGGAAGAATCCGTTCTTGATGGTTCTGTGGCTGGCCCCCCAATAGACGCCGTAAAACACGTTGCTTGAGGCGTATCCGGTTCGCTCCCACTCGACGAAGGCGTCGCGCATGGCCTTGGTGGTGCGCAACGTCTCCGGGTCCAGCGCTCCTGACTTGTGGAGGGCCTCAAGTCCGGCGTCGTTGATTCTGAGCAGGTCTATGGACTTGTTTCCGAACTGGTCGACGATGAAAACCGGTCGCTGGTCCTCTGGCATGGCCTCCAAGACGGCGAACGCGCGCTCCGCGCTTTGGGCAAAGAGCTTGTTGAGCTCGTTCGTTCCCTTCATGGCCATTCCGCCCCTGACCATGCTGAACATGAACTCCTTGTCGTACAGCTTGGCTTCCGCCATCTGCTGTGATGGGGACAGGAACCTGACGGACTGGGCGTCGTACGAGGTCGCGGCCCTCATCATGTCCTTGAAGAAGGACTCCATTTCCGGGAAGCGCACGTATGTGCCGTCCTCGTACATTTCCAGCTGGAAGCGGTGTCTGCCCTGCTCGTCCACGCCGGACGAGTTCATCCTGAAACCGGCAAGCTCGGCCTCGGCCAAGCTTCTGGCGAACCTGTTGGTGTTCCAGCGCTCGATGGAGTCGCGGAACGGCCTCACATCGTCAGGGATTGAGAACTCCCTGAGGTTCTTGAACATGAAGAACGCCTCGGTGTGGGACGAGACAATCTCCTCGAACATGAACCTCACCGGGCTCGCTTCGGCCTGAGCCTTGACCTGAGCGTCCGGCGTCATCGACTGCAACGTGGCTTCATCGACGGCTCCCGGAAGGTTGGCGTACGGCAATGGATTGCCCTGCTTGTCCACGCCCACCCACCAACCGATTCCAGAGGCGTTCTTCGAGCCGAACTGCCTGAGGTTGTCTAGGTATGATTGGAAATAAGCCCTGCTTCCCTTGGTTGATGCGTCGCCGTTGAAAATCAGGTCAGCGCGCCTATTCAATTCGGCTACGTAGGCCGGGTTTACGCTGCCGTCAGGCAAGTTTTGGCTGAGGGTCCTGTTGGCCCCTAGGGCTTTTTGCTCGGCCTCAATGCCCAGCATGGCCAGCATGTTGGCCATTCTCGATGCGGCCTTCGACGAAATGTACTCGTCGTTGAACACCCCTCCGTCTTTCCGTGCTCCAAAGAAACGGAGGAGGTGCTCTCCGATTTTGCCTTTGGTCTGGAGGTTGTAAATGAGCAGGTGGCCTAGGCTTTCATGGGCCACTTCGACCGCCCTGTAATTGTTCCTGTCAAAGTAGGACAATAGCACCAGCTTGCCCTCGTGGTTTCGCATCGGCGCAAAGGCTCCGCCGCCAGCCTTGAACGTGGCTTCATCTTCGGCAGACAAATGGACCCCCTTTGACTTGAGCGTGTCCCTAAGTGACTGCACGTCGCCAATGTGAATGACGTAATTCTTCCTCTGCTCCGGGGTCATGGCCGCCCAGATGTCCATCAGGATGGTTCTGATGTTGGCTGAAGCCCGCGAGGAATTGAACTTGTCCACGCTGTCGACCAAGTTTCTTGCGGCCACGGCGAAGTCTGGGTTTTCAGCGGCCGTGGAGCTCAGGAAGCCGTGCTCGTCAAAGCCCTTGATGGTCAGTTCATGGCTGAACTTCCCGTTGGTCATCGACCAAAGATGACGAACGCCGCCGCTGAATCCTCCCCAGAGCATGCCGTTGGCAAGGCCAGCCGCGAAACCCCTGTCCTTGTCGCTCAGATACCCCAGCGCGGCCGCGGTGTAAGCGTCCTTGTACGAGCGCTTCAGGGCCTCAGTTGACAGCTGGACGAATGGGTCCACCACGAAGTTGAGGAACTTCGCCCCGGCCCTAGCGGTCTTCGAAAGCGTCTGGCTGGCGGCCACGGTCTCCAAGGTCGTGAGCCCTGCGCGGGCCCCGGCGGAAACGTGCCCGAACCCACGGCTGGCCATTTCACGGCCAACGGCCTGCGAGAGCTCAGCGACGGTCTGCAGGCCCATTGAACCGAGGAATCCAACGGTCTGGCGCCTCCTGAATGCGGCCGCATCATTAGCCAACCCGGCGACGTCGACCGCGGCGTGAGTGGCGGCGTTCCTAAGGGCCGAGCTGGACATGCCGGAGGCATCCGCTAGGCGCTCGATGTTTCCACCGATGAGAGACTCGGCCAAGCGAGCCGGGACGGCGACCGCTGTTCCGGCCGCGCTCAGAGCGTTCCCGACGGTCGTATTGAAAAGCTTGCGGCTGAAAGTCTCGAATTTTGATTCGACGCTGGTCAGCTTGTTCTGGAACTGCCCCCAAGGGCCCACGTCAGCGGCCTCCGCGACTCCTTCCGCAACCCTCCTTGAGCCAGCCGCTACGGCATCGGCCGTACGAGCCGATTTCAGAGGGGCACGAAGCACCCCGAGAAGCTCAAAACCGACAAAGCTGACGCCATGAGCGATGCGCGGGTCTACGAAGCCCCTTACGAGACGGGCGGTGTCGTCGTCTAGGTCCAGCCACTGCTCGAAAACGGTTTCGTCGCCCCTTTCAAGCCTGCTGGTGTCACGAGCGAACCTTCTGGCCTTGTTGAACTGCTGGACCTCAGCCCTCCAGTCGCGCTCAGTCGGCATCCTGCCTTCCGCCATGCCCTTGAGGATGTCCTTGAAATGGAAAGCGAATGAGGTCGGGTTTTGTGATTCCAAGGCCATCCCGTAGATGTCGCGGGCGGCGCGCAGAACACCCTCCGGAATGGCCCCAAGCGCCGCGGCGCCAGCCTTAAAGTCTCCGCCTCCAATGGCTTTCCCGGCAGCAAAAAGCCCGGCTACCGTGCCTTCGCCAGCCTTCATGGTCTGGGATGAGACCTCCTTGAAAAACTTAATCAGGTCCGTCTGCCGGTTCCAGTACTGCTCACGGATGGCGTCCCACTGCTCCTTGGTAATCGTGTCCTCATCGACCATCACGTTCTCGTCCGCTTCAAACGCAGACAGAATGTCATTCTCCTGTGGGGCAGAAGGACTTCCGGCCCCAGCCAACGTCTGGGCATAAAGAGCCGCGTCGTTATACCTGTATTCCTCAGGAACCTGTCCTGTGGGGTCAAAATCTGGCTCCATTATTTTTTGTTGGTGAGTCCTGCTGGAAGCGACGCCGGGCGTCTTTTCTGGGGCGCGTCTTCAACGAATTCAAGCCCATTGACGTTGGCAGACCTCCTCATGATGTCCTCAAGCTTCCTGCGGAGCGCTTGGACCTTTTCGATTTCTGAGTCTCCGGTGAAAATGTTAATGTTGGTGAAGACCGACGACGCCCGCTGTGGGACCATGGACTCAATCACCTGCATGTCGCGGTCGGACACCCCGGCCCCAAGGCTTTTCGTGCCGTTGAGAATCTTGCCGACGCTCTGAAGCAGCATGGCTTCAATCTGTCTGGCCCTTTTGGCGTCCGGGCCGGGCTCAAATCCAGAAAGCCAGACGTTATTGGAATAGAGCTCTTCCAAATCGGCAAGGTTGTCCATGGCGGTCTGCACGTCGGTCATCATGGTCCTGAAAGCTCGACCGCCCTCATCCCCGCCCTTGTGCGGCACGATGTTGACGCCCCTTTTGGCGGCTATGGCATGAACGGGAACCGTCATCATCTGCCCATCCGGGGTCTGGATTCCGCGCTCGCCCGACGGAGCAAGAAGCAAGCGCCTCTTGGTTTTGCCAGCACCGGCCTCAAAGTTGGAGAACTCGTAGGGCTCGTAGAGCTTGAAAAGGGCTTCTCCTGACTTGGAGCCGCTGATGACCGAAGCCGAAGTAGGGTCGTTGGCGTCCTGCATGTAGAACGCAACGGCTGAGTTCTTGGCGGCATCAAGCGCGCTGACCGGCTTTTGCTCCGGCGGCTGGGGAGGGGTGAACTGACGTCCAGCCCTTGCCGCCCACATGGCCTCGGCCGGGTCAAAACCCTGTGAAGCCATGTAATCCCCCCTCGGGCCGTAAGTGACCCGGTTGGACCTTACGGCGTCGGCTGCGGCGCTGAAGTCAGGCTCAGGGCTGTCCATTGTTTTCAGGCCCCTCTTCCTGATTTGAACTCTGGGGGTTCCAGTCCGTTTCCAAGAACTCGGTCGTCCACCCGCCCGTCTTGTTCGGGACCAAGAACATGGCATAACGGCGCTTCTGCCTGTCCTTTACGGACCCCGGAAGCATGTAGGGCTCCTTGCCTATGTTCTTGATGAGCTCGGAATCGTGTCCGACTCCAGAAATCATGGCTTGGTGCATCCTTTCGGACGCGGCGGCCAATGCTTGGGGGTTTTTTGTGGCGTACGCCTTGGTAATTTCATTCCTGAGGGCCTTGTACTTGTCTGAGCCAATGGCTTCTCCCGCCGTGTAGGTCCATTGGGACTCTTTTCTTCGGGCTTCAAACAGGGAGGACGGAAGCATGGACGACCCGGCAGAGACTTTCTGACGAAACGCCGTCCGCTCCTTGATGCGGTCATCGGCGGCCTTCTGCGCGGCCTTCTGTTCTTCCTTTGAGGGGGCGCCGCGAAGAGCTACGCCATTTTCATCCGTCGTCCCCATGCTCGAAGACAGGGTCGGGCTTCCAGTCGACGCCATCCCTCCGGTTGGCTTGCTCATGCTTGAGATTGCACCACCTCCGACGGCAGTCAAAGCCGCTCCTGAAAGTCCGCTCCTGAATGTGTTTTCAGTCACATGCAATGCCTGACCGAGCGTGTTTCTGTCGTATTGCTGAGCGTTCCTAAGGGGCCGTTGCATCACACCCGTCGGGGCGCCCATGCGAGTCTCACGCCCCTTAATGGAGAATAGGCCAAGATTTGCGCCGCGCCTAAAACGGCTTTCAAGAAATCCGGGCTTTTTTTGCCCGATTCCGGTAAGGTAAGTGAAGCCCTTCTTTAGACCTCCGAGTATTTTGCTCATGCTAGTCTCTGGTTTTTAAATGGGTTGAATCCCGGAATAAGGCTGGCGTTCGCGTTCCTAGGGACGTTCTGAAGGCCCGTGGCGCCAACAGCAGTTCCAAACTGCAGCTTCGCTGGAGACATGGGCCTGCGGATTGGGGCCCGAATCCAGTCCAAGTCTTCCTGTGTCAATGGAGCGCCCAATCGAGTGCGCACAGGAATTGAGGATGGCATTCCGGACTTAAAACTTGCGGGCTTTTCAATCGTTCCAGCATGAACAGGATTGTTTTCGTCGGCGGGCTCGTGGAGATGGCCTTGCCACTCTCCTTGTTTGGTCGGCAGGGGCCCCTGACGCCGACGCCGCTCCGCTTCAAGTTGCTCGGCTGACTGCGGGTTGAAGTTGCTGGGCATGAGGAATCCTCTGTAATAAACACCAGCGGGAGTAAGTGACGGGTGCATTTTGTTCACCTCAGGCACATGAAAGCCCTTGTTGACGTTCTCCAAGTCCACTTCGGCCTGCCTTGAACGCATGGCCGACATCTGGTCAATCTGTGCTTTCTGTGCGTAATTCCTCATTTGGAGCGCGGCGGCGTCATCGGTCGCCTTCTGCTGCATTTGGAGTTCAAGCTCCATCTGCTTCCTTCTCTGTTCTAGCGCTTTCTGGAACTCGGCGTCATTGACGGACGTAGGACCAGCCTTGCCCTGTGCATTTGCCGCGACTGCGGCCGCCGTCTCTTCAGCGGTCGGGGTCTTTACTGGGGCATTGGGGGTTTGGGCCTGTGGAGCCGCAGGAGCCGCAGGAGCCGCAGGAGCCTCAGGGGTCGCGGTGGCGTCCTCCTCTCCCGGCTCCATGCCCGCAGGAATTTCAGCTAGAGACCTGTATCCGGCCGGAATTTCAGCGGGAGAGTCTGGCTGTGCGGCCGGAGTTTCAGCGGGAGAGTCTGGCTGTGCGGCCGGAGTTTCAGCGGGAGAGTCTGGCTGTGCCAAGTTCTCACCAAGAGTCGGGAAACTGAGGGTTCTGAGCCCGGGCGTGGATTTTATTTTGGCCACGCGGGCGGCTGAATCTTCTTCGTCAATCTGAAGGATGGCCTTCAGTAGGGCTTTTTGCTGTAGCAGGGTGTTTGGCGAAGCCTGAAGCATTGCGAATTCTTCCAACAGCTTCTGCCTGCGCTTTTGGGAATCTTCAAAATTGTACTCAGGGGCGGTCGGTGCGGCGCCATCGTCGCTTGTGTTGGTTTCTTCTCCCTGCGAGAAATCAGGCCCCTCGCCATCGGGCTCGGGAGAATCGTTCATTGCGTATGAGCTCATGACTGCTGGTAGTCTAATTAGGTCTCTTTGGATTTCAGTGTTAAGGTTGTTAGAGTGGTCGTAAATGCCGTCTTTGAAGCCCTTTAAAAGAAGGTTTCCGATTTGTTCGGCCGCGACCGACGGACCCCAAAACCCTCCGAGGGAATAGGAGGCTCTGGCCTGACGAAATTTTTCAGGAGCAATGGCAAGTGCGTCTTCGGACAGCCTGCTTTGAACAAGTTGCCGCAGAACTTCGTCTGGCCCAAGCTTTTCAACGTCAATGACGCCGCGCAGGGACTCTCCTGTGTCTTTCGAAATCTTGCCCTGCCCGGAAGTAACGCGCCTTTTCAGGTAATCCATGCCCATCTGGTTTCTGCCTTCCCGTGAAACCTCAAAAACGCTCAAATAATCCCTGTACGCGCTAGTGAGAATTGGGGCTCCGGCAGGCTTTTTCTCTTCGCCAAATGCGTACTCTACAGGGTCGGTAGTTTTTTCAAAATCCTCAATTGTCATTGGGCTTCCGTCGGCATTCTTGTATTTGGCCTCAAACTGCTCAGGCGTCATGCCGTACTTAAACAGGGCCAGATTCATCTCCAGCTGGTCTCCGTCCAACAAATTGTCCAAGGACCTCTGGTCGCCCAAGGCGTACGAACTGGCCATGGACAACCCCCCAAGGCCCAAAAACTTGCCTATGGCTGGAAGGTAAGCGTACATCAATCGTCTACGTCTTCTTTAAATGCCTTAGGAGCAGGAACCGCAACGCCCATGGCGGCGCCACGCTTTGCGTCCACTTCGGGGTTGTACCGTTTGAGAATTCCGGCGACGCCTGCAGGCCCGTAAATCTTGTACATCTGACTCATTTCCTGAATCGTGCGCGTAATCTCGTTGTACTGCGGAGTTCCCTCAGGATAGACACTGCGAAGGCGCTCGGCCTCCGCCATGGCGGCGGTGAATTCAGCTTCTGCGGCCATGTCTGCCTCTTCCTTTTTGCCTCGGGCCTCGGCGTCCTGACGCTCGTAATCCATCGTCTTGATGCGCTCCGCGGACTTGGTCCTCATTTCCTCGATTTCGAGGTCAGACTTGGCTTTTGCGTCGATTCCCATGTTCCGGGCAAGTGTGTCGCGGTAGTCCAATTCGGCCTTTTCGCGCATCTTGTCGCGTTCCATGCTCCCAGTCATGAGGGCTTTTTGCATTTCGGCGCGGTTGCCCATTTCCTCCTTGAGGAGCTCGTTCTGGAGAGTCTTCGCAAACTGGCGTTCCTCGAGCGCACGGCGCCCAAGCGTCTGGGCGGCATTTGTCGCGGCGGCGGCGGCTCCGCTTCCGAGGTCGAGGCCGGAATAATCTCTGGCAATGGCCTCAACGGTATCCCGGTTGGAGTTTCCTTCTGCTAGTTTGAACTGTTGCATGTTAAGTCTGCTGGGCGGCGACGGCCTGAGCGTTGACGCTGGCGTATGAAAGCACTTCGTCCGCGGGCGTCTGCGGAGCGTTGCCGATGATTGCAGGAGGCGTGACGACGAGGGCCTCTCCGAGCTTCACGGACTGCCTGACCTGCTGGTCCCTCACTTGCCCGAGGTTGTACTGCTCGACGGCGCTTGCGCAGGCGTCGGAGACGAGCTGGGACTCGATGGGGACCACCAGTGGCATGGCCGTAGTGGCCTGATAAGTGAGGCCGAGAATGGCCCCGGCGGCCCTAGTTGAAATCTCATGAACCTGAAGTTGCATCTGTTGCGTCGCCAAGTTGTTGTAGACGGCCACGGAACTGTGCCCTCCCCCGAAAGCGGAGCTCATGCCCGCAAGGTACTGCGCATACGCCACGTTGGGCGTGGTGGGAGTGCCTCCGTAGACGTCGTTCTTGATGCTGGTGACGTAGGAGTCGTACTTGGTCTTTGCGGAGGCGCTGAGGGTGTCTACGACGTCATTGTAGCGCGTCTTGAGGGTGGTCCCCACATGAAGCTCCGCCTCGGCCCAATAGCCGGTCGGGTCCAGAACGTCAGAAAGAAGCTGTGAAGTGTATTCCAGCTCCTTCTTCGGGTCGCGAGTGGTGAACTGGTATCCATGCCCCGACGCATAGTTCGGAAACAGCTTGTTGGGGTAGGTTCCCAACGATGGCGGCGTGTATGGAGTGGGGACTGGCATCGTCAGAACACGTTGAAGATGGACCTACCGGCAAGGCTGCCGTCGACCATCACCGAATAGAACGTCGGAAATCCGCTTTTTACAACGACTTCCACGTTGCATCCAGAGCACTTTTTCCCGGCCAAAGCGCGTCTAACCGTGCCACCTACGTTGCCGTTGATGGTGTCGATTAGGTGCAGGCCGTCAGGATTGATGCTCCTGAACGACAATTCGACATGCGCAGAGCCGTTGGTGTTCATCCTGAGCATCACGGCGTCATAGCGCTTGTCCATTTCTGACCTGAAATTGTAGTTTCTGGTCCTGAACATGCCCTGATAGGCGGTGCCGTCGTCCGTAGAATCGACCTCCATCTGGTAAATGTGGCCGTTTTTGTCTATGGCCCACAGGGCGGGCTTTTTGTCTGAGTCGCGGGCGACCATTATTGAGACCAATTCCACATGGTAGGAGTCGATTGACTCGAACAGGCCCGGGAGCGTCGGGTCCAGAACAAGCACCCTGTCCAGCTTGTGGTTGGTCTGGTTGGGCATCAGGAGGTAGTACCTGCCGTTGAAAGAAACGCCGACGGCTTTTTGCAAATCGGCGGCGGGGATGCCGGTGAACAGGTCGGCAATCTTGTCAGAGATGGGGGCCTGACCCTCAAGCATCCCCTTGTCCAAGGAAATCTGCTTGATGCCGTCATGCGACAGGTAGAAGAGGCTCCCCATGGCCTCTGCCACGGAGTCCTTGGCAAGTATTCCATCCTGTGATGAGAGCCTGACCACCTTGTGGAAGGCGTTCTCACCTACGTTCTGCCTGTCCTCTATGCTCATCGAGGAAAACGCAGGCTCGACCTCGTAGACTGAGCGCTTGCCGAAGGCGTAAAGCTTCCTGTTGGTGTAGCTGTAGAACAGGGCTTGGTTCGAATCGAACGTTCCCTGCACAAGCGAGACGGTGTCTCCGTTGAACGGCTGAACCCCGCCATAAAGGGAGAACCAGACTTGGTCTGACTTGCAATAGGCCATGCGCCCAAGCACGTTGCAGGCGTCAGTGAAGTCGTAGTCTCCGGTCCAGTTGGCGGTCGTGGCCGCCTCGACGGAGGCCAGCCCCATGTACCCCTGACCCCTGACCTGATTGAAGGCGCGCGCGCCCGGGCTTACGGTCTCTAGCCCGTTGTAGTTCGTGGTGCTAACCCTGTGCAGGTCGTTGCTGTGCCAGAAGTAGATGTAGTCCTGAACGCCGTAAGAGGGCGCGGCATACAGCACATTGCCGCTGGAATGGTTGTAAAACTTGTGCAGGCCCTTTCGCCGGGTAATAACCCCCTCCACGATGCGCATGTTCTGGGACATCTCTAGGACTCCCTTGTCTGGTTCGAACGCGGCGCTGTTAGGGTAGCTGTTGAAGCCCCCGAAGGCCACGTCTCCATCGGATGTGAATTCTCTTGGCATGTTAAATGTCGATTGTGTCTATTGTGAAGAAGCCTCCGTTCACCGGAATGCCCATGTCTTGGTATGAATAAATAAGCCCGTTGAGGGCGTCATAGGTCAGGGTAAAGATTGCGGCACCGGCGGTGGCGTCCAGTCCAACCCAATAGGTCTGCACCTCTTCGTCGTCTATAAGGTTCGGGGCGTAAGTGTCAGTTGATTCATAATCATTCGTTCCGCCTACGTTAAAATTTCCCACCCTGACCAAGACCTTGTTGTTCGGCGGAGGAAAAGCCGAATTGTCGTACCCGAACGCCCATGGCCCTGCGACGCCCTGAAACCAAAGGGGAGGATTCCCAAGGTCAGAGATTGGGAAAGGCGGCTCTGAAACCCTGACAATTTCAACGCTGGCGCTCTGTTGTTCTGGGTAAAAGCCCGGAGCCAAAAGCGGACTTCTGCAATACGACCAGTTTCTGGCGTCAAGGGATTCTCCCACCATGGTTATGGTTGGACGAATTGCGATGTCCGGCTGTGCATTGTATTGCACCGGAGGAATGGTCGGAGGAGGCGGCATCAGACCCTTGCGAAATAATAGCGGGCATCGGCGCCTGCTATTTTGATTCTGTCAGTCCAGAGCGAAGCTGAAATGGACTGCCATACCGAGTAATTGGTCAGCGTGTTCAGGTCGCGCCTAGCCGCCGCCACCAGCATGTAGCATGTGTTGTTCGTGCTATTCTGAGGCGCCCCAAAGCATACGACATTGATGTTGGCGGCATTGGACGGGTACACGGCAGGAACCACCGTCCCGTCTACGGGAATCTCAAGGTACACGTAAGAGAGCTCCGTGTTCGGGTCGTTGGGGTCGGCGGCCCATACGAACGTTCCTACCGGAGCCGGTGCTGTGTTCATGGCCGTACCTGCGACAAACGGAATCTTCCCGTTCACGGTTCCGAAGGTGATGTCAAAGGTGTTGGTGTTGTCGATGTGCGTCACCTTGAACGGATGCCCACCGGCGGCCTGTGTCGCTGATACGTAAAGGTCGCTTGACCAGATTTGGACGCACTGGCCCTTGGTTACGCACGCAATCTTGATGTCGCCGGTCGTAACGTCAGCGGAAAGAATCAGCGACAAGCACCATTTCGCGCTATTCGGGCTATTGGGGTCCACGACGCGGTGCAAAACCACATAGAACTCCGTAGCGCTTCCTCCCCAAAGGCCCTGAGGCCATTGTGCATACCCCCTGTCAGGCTGAACCTGCGTTGTGGCCTGCGCAAAAGTCGTGCGACCAAAGGCGTTCTTCTGGTAGATTAGGCAGGAGCCCGTTTTTATTTGCAGGCCGCCAGAAGTGTTTGAGGTAGGTCCGTTTTGAAGCGAGCTGGTCGTTTCGCCACCCAGCTTCACCGTGACTGGGACCTTTCTGGCGAACCTTACCTGCTGGTATTCACCGCCGGACAGAAGGGATGGCTCATGCACCCGGCCTATGTAGCAACGCAGGGAGTCTCCGCTCCTGACGACGCACTCCCACGGAGCCGTCAGCTGAGGTTGCGCCGTACGGATTACGGCAGAAGCCCTGCCGGGTCCGCAAGCCATCAGGTGTAGTACCCTCCGCTTCCGTTCCAGTAGTAATCGTAAGTTCCGTCGTTGTAGATGAAGTCGCCGTATGAGTAGTAACTTCCTCCAACTGTGCTGTAGTACCAAGGCGAAGAGCCAGTTCCGTCCCAATAGTAATCATCTGTCTGGCCATTGCTGTAATAGTTGCCGCTTCCAGAGGGCACTTCCGTCTGCTGGGGACTTGAATAGATGAGCGTTCCGTACGGGAAACTTTGGCCAAAGTCATTTCCGTACGTGTAACCTCCCGCTCCGTCGGCCACAATCTCTCGGTAATTTTCAGAGTAGTAATAGGTATTGCCGTCAGGAAGTGTCACTCCGCTAAAAGGGTCTATGCCAAGGGAGTAGCTTCCATAAAGCGTGTTACTTGGGGTATAAGCGATGTCTTGGTCCGTGTAGTACCCGCCAGAGCCGTCATGGTAATAGGCGGTGTAGGTGTACGTGGAACTGACATGGCTTGTGCCAAGTTCCTGAGGGGTGACGTAGTTTGAACCCGGAGTGTTGTCCGTGAAGATGCTGCTTCCGTTTTCGTAATAGCTCGTGCTTCCGCCTACCTGCGTGAACGAACCAGCCCCGTCGTGCTCATACTGCGATTCATTACTGCTGTTCGGGTAGTAATTTCCAGAGCCAGTCGGAACTTCAAGCTGTCCCGTGGTGTATTCGGTGAAAAGGCTCGTGATGTAATTGATGTTGGTGACGGTGGACCAGTCGATGTAGGTGCCGCCAGAGCCGTCATTGAGCAGGTCAACGTCGCAAATCTGGTTGGGCCATTGAGTGGTGCC
>Ga0129333_10003217_pt1 | contig 15246 bp, 17 predicted proteins | sample CPB6_08_DNA_FD_94474 | JGI IMG/M metagenome (GOLD analysis project Ga0129333, IMG submission 94474) | Freshwater to marine salinity gradient microbial communities from Chesapeake Bay, USA - CPBay_Sum_0.6_0.8_DNA | ecosystem: Environmental > Aquatic > Marine > Coastal | place: USA: Chesapeake...
AATACTTTATAGAAAAAACTCATAATTAAAATTTTATGAAATATCTTTATAGATAATATCATAGTATTATAGATTATACATATTATAACTTTATCAAGGGTTTAATGCGCATATTTTGAATAAATACTTCTTTTTTCATTGAAGAAGTTACAAATGAATTTGACAGATGAAATGATGAAAGTTTTATATTGGTTATACTTCCGTCTTGATTCGAGTAAATTATATTTTTTAAACCAACTGTTTTCAACTTGTTAACACAATCCATACAAGGTGCGCTGCTTACACAATGAATATTATTTTCAGAAACAATACTTCTTACAACACAAATTGAAAATTTTCTTAATTTTCTCTTAATTTTATCTGGGTCTCTTCTTGAATGTGAGTGTATTTTAATATAACTATTTAAAAATTTAGTTACTGTTCCCATTTCTGCATGAACGCTGCAGCATATATTTCTTCGATAAGACGTTCTTGTATCCATATTATGACCACAACAAATTTTCTTTCCACCTTTACATAATACTGCTCCGTGTTTAAATTGTTGAACAGAGTTACGACTTTCCTCTGCTGCAAATCCAGTTAGTCGTGCAATTTTATTTGAATGTGTCGAATGTGTCTGCGAATGGGAATGCAATTGTGTCATTATAGCTCTCTATTGGTGTTTGTATATATGTATAACATGATGTATCGTTTTTATTATCAATTTTTAAAATAATTATAATATAACTACCAATTATTAGAATTATTTTTTAATTACTTTAACACTTAAAATTTTCTTTTGAATATCCAATTACAGCACATGCAATTCGTTTTCCTGCATTTCCTGTTTTTAAACTTTCAGTATTCCCTCCTCTACCACAATCATCTTCATCTTCATGAATAATTAATCCTCTACCAATAATGTTACACTTTGTTCCTCTAAGTTTTATTACATTATCATAAAATGTATATTTTGCTTCACCTTTGTTATTTGTTACTATATTTCCAAGATCCCCAACGTGTCGTTCTTTTAATCCTGGACATCCGTGACTTTTACCAAATGGGTTAAAATGGGAACACATGCTTGTACACTTGTCTGTTAAATCACCAGCTTCATGAACATGGAATCCGTGTTTACTTTTTGGTTTTAATCCCGTAATATTTAACTCTATTTTAATTCTATTTCCTTTGGCATCTTCACTAAATTTAACTGTTCCTTTAATTGCATCCATAAATACGGCAACGGCACAAATTTCTTTTTCTTTTTCCATAATTTTTTATAGTTTTTAGTTTATAATTTTTACTATTTATATTATTTATTTGTTAGTTATTTTATTTTTACGTTTCTTATTTTTTTTCAACATTATTTTTCTTGTATATTTTTTCTTTTTTCTACCTCCATTCATTATTTCTTGTTTTTTTGATTTTGTATGTTTATTTGCCGTTGCTGCCGCCTTATTCTTTATCGCATCATTCTTTACTGGTCCATTAATCCATGATATAATTTTTTCTGGTTCACGAGGCATATTTTCTGGTAAGTCAAATGACTTGATCGGTTTTCCATTTTCACTAAAATGAATATAACGAATTGTAGGGTAACCGTCAATTTTGCCAAATATGTTTTTGTCTGAATGATTGTTATATTCCGTTTCTTCAATAGAACCCAAAGTAAGCAACCCTTCAAGTTCTTTATTAAAATTATCCGATGTAACAATTTCATTTTCAAATTTTGGCATTAGTACTTTGCAGTGTCCGCACCAAGTTGCATGTATTACGACTACACATGGTCCTTTGGGATTTTTCATTTTAGGATCATAAACAAGTTTAACCATTATTTTTTATTTTATAAAAAATAAACCTTGATATAAGAAAATAATATATATAAAATTAAAATATATTTTATTCTTTACTTATAATATTAAAGTATATACAACATAAAAAAGTAATCCAACTGTTATAAGTAAAAATATAAAAAATGGTTAATATTTCAATTCCACAAACATCAAGTCAAATGTTAAATACGCTATTGTTTACGATTGTTGTTTTTATGTTAGGACTTTATTTTGTGATAAACTATTCTGCCGCAAACACACAAGAAGGATTTGTCACTAACCAACCCCATAGGTGCCCAAATATTTTAATACAAGAAGGTAGTGAAATATACTTGTATAATTCACAAGTTGCTAAAGTTCCAGGAGTCAATCCAATTAAATTTAACAATTTAGAAGATTATGTGGAATTCATGAAATGGCAACGAAGTCAAGGGATTGTATGCCCAGTTTTGTATCTCCAGCAAACAAATGATGCTCAGGGAAAAAATATTTATAAAATACGCCCATCGCCAGTTGACTTACAAGGCGGATTACCACCAATGATTGATACCAGTGTAAGTTTTGGAACCGCTGGAAGAAACCGTTTACCTCCAGTCACAAAACTCATGGACTCGAATCGTAATGACCCACCGTACAACACAAACTCTTATCCCGGTTTTGATGCAAGTGGTTTTAATATGGGTGATGTAACTCCACTCGATCTCATGAATTTCATTCAACAAGATTCCGGTATGAGCCCAAACCCGATGGATCCGAACTGGGGAGGTCCAAAATTTACTCAACACTTGATTGACTCGGGATATTACGAGGGGGACCAAGTCAGTATTTACATTCCTTAACAAACCAAATAAAACGTGACATTTACATTACATATGTAAAACATATTTTCGTATATTTTCAATACACGTGGATGTTATTTTTCGTGACTTACCGCCGTCGGTTTCAATACACACATGATTCAAACAATGCGGATTTTGTTCGAATGATTTTATAAGTCCCGAAATCGTTTTAAACTGATTCATGATTGCAATTGCTGTTTTTGAACTTATTCCCGGCACCGTCGATAACATGATTACGCCAATATTTTCCGGTGTAACATTTGCATTTTTCTCTTTTTTTACCTTTAGCGCATTGCAATAGTCGTATGATTTTATTAAACTTTTCGTATCCATTTCAATATTCTCATTCTCTTCATTCTCTCGGTAATTCTTTAGATCTAACTCAATATGATTTGGCATACCCTCTTTTTCTACAACAACAGAATCTATATTACAAACAACAGAATCACTCTTTCTATAATACGGCACCTTTTTATCGCCCGACTTTGTTTTTTTCCCGGTCATTTCACGCTCCAATTTATCTGCCCAGTTCCAAATCAAGTCACAAGTCTCTACAATATTCATTGTTCTCATAACAGAAAATCCCTTATAATAAAGGATAGAACACATAGAAGATAAAAGTGTTTTTTTATTTATGCGATGAAAATTATTTTCTCGATACCTTGAAAGATCCCCCTCAATCAAATAAACAATATTATGATTTGGAATGAATTCATACCCATCTAACCGATACGATTGTTCTGCATATCTACCATCTTTAATACTGGATGCCAAATCATTTAAGCTTTTTCTCTCAAATAAAAGCAACTCATTGTCCAGTTCATTTCCATTTTTATCTGTTTCTATAAATACAATATCGCCGATTTTTAAATTATCAACTTTTACCTTTATTGTATCACCATCACTCGTCATTAGTTGCAATAGCGCAATAACATCCTTTTCTCTATAGTCAACTTTGATTAGCATTTATTATTTTTGCTGGTGTTGTTACAAATTATAAAAAAATCTCTCTATTATTTTTTTATAAATAATTATTATTAAACTACCTACACTTATCCTAGATTTGCACCATAAGCGCGTCTACCTGCGTCAACGTATGGTGTCCACTTGAATAAATAATTCGCATTTAACGCCGGAACTGCAATCATATGACGACGTCCAAATGGAATCATAAATCCGGTTCCGGATGGCTGAGCTCCACCTTTGCGCATACCGCCACCATTATCCGTGTTTGTGTACATACCATTTGTATTTCCGGTTGCACTAAAAATTGCCTTGCGAGCAATTGCCGATCTACCATTTTGACTTCTTGGAGTATTTCGTGCCATTTTTATTTTTATACTTTTTATACTATACCATAACATAAAAATATTAATAATTACAAAATAATTATTATTAGTTGATAAATGAAAAATATTTATTAATTAAGTTAATAAATAAAAATGAATTACTAAATATTTTCATTTATTTATTTTTATAATTTGTGAATTTAAGTATTTAAAGAATATCGTCATGTTATTTATATAAAAATAGTTGAAAAATAAAATGAGCCAAAATTCTGGAAAACCCTCTTCCTCCTCAGATGGTAATGCTAACGCTAATAACAATGCCGTCGCAACTGCCGGCGGTTTTCGCCTACCTTCCAACACGTGCATGCAACACGCATCCAAACTGGCAATTGTAGAAGATCGACCCATTATGCTCGACTATTGGACACAGTCCATTGAAAAAAAAGTCATTATTGGTGTGAAGGAAAATGGAGAAAAACTTCTTGTAAAAAGCGAAGAGGAATACACAAGCCCAATTGGAAAAATATTTAAAATTGAGTCTGAGTATATCATTATCACCGAAAACTCAATTTATATTGTATCTTCCGACATTCAATCTAACCGAATCAATTAATTTTTTTGGTCAATTAAAATTTTATTTTTTACATTTTTTAATCTTTTTCATATAAAAAAATGTAAATGATTACTACCACCAACGAATGAAATTATATTACTTATATTACTATTTATTATTCTATTCTAAACGGGAGAAGCTTGAGAAACAAGTGGTGAATTACATTGTAAAGGTTGCGGCCCACTTGATCCCAATCCTAAGTTTATACCCATACCTCCTCCTCCTGTTCTACTTCTATAAAACCTTTGTTTTGCAGACTTTAACATGGATGCTGCCCTTGCTCTTCCTCTTCCTTTAGATTTAGACTTTGTTTTATTTCGTTTTTGTTTAATGCTTTTATTATAAAAACGACGACGGCTACGACTGCCGCCAAAGTCTCGCGGCACTTTTGCTGTTCTCACAAGTTCTTTAATTGCCGACATCATTGCAATGTATCCAACTCCTCCGGCAATAACATTTTGCAGATTAGGAACGGTATCTAATCTACGATCACGTTCATTTATATGGATGGTTCGGGCATTAAATGTACCTCCATTAGTATTTAATAACGAGTCCATCGCTCTAGCTAATTGAACTGTTATAGCCTCATGAGCAACTTGGTCTGGATAACCAGGACGTTGATTTGCTGTCCTATGTAATTTGTCTACATTTACGATAGTTCCAAACGGAGGTACCGGAGTCAAACGTCCTTGATAACTGAATAATAATATTCCATCAGGATATCGTGCACAGACTACTGTATCTATTGTGTTACCATTGCTATCTTTAGGAAAAATAAAAAAACCATCTTCATAAGGAAGATCGCCGCCTTGAAATGAGTTTTCCGCAAGTCGTTTCTTTTTATTTATTTCTGTTGCGTTTGACACAAGAGTACCGTTACTGTCAACAAACGTATATACATATACATCATTCACACGACTATCATCTCCCGGAACATGTACACCTATACATTTAGGCATTGATCTCTTACCCATGTTAATTTTACCATAGCCATATGCGCTCATGTAACCCCGTTTTAATGGTAACATTCTATATGTAAAAAATTCCGGACATATAGTCCAGTATTTGTTACGTGAAAAGGTGGAAACAAGTTTTTTACCCGCTTCAATTTCCGCATTTTCAGTCGGATTTGTAGAAGGGATTGATAAATTGTCTGATTCTCGAGGATATGAGAGTCCAACATCATACCTCAGTCGTACTATATTTGGGTTGATAAGTGGATTTCTATTGTAGTTTACTAAATTGTCGTCTCTTGGATCAACAAAGAAAAAATTACGATAGTTAAAAACATTACGATCGTTGTCTTGAATTAAAAAAGATCCGTGTGTTACATCAATAATTTCGTCCAAATTTCGAGGTCTTGTATTTTCAAAATTCACAAAAAGTGAATCTCTCCTAAATATTTCTTCAGTAGTTATTGGTACTGATGCGTCACTCGGATTTTTTAAAATACTTCCTCTACAAACCTCATTATCTGGGAAACAACGTCCTGGTCTAACAGCATAGTCCCGACCTGCAGTAGGAAGAGTACCGCAGGGCGAATCATCACCGGCAACTGGTGGTGCTCCTAATCCTGCTAATCCTCCTGCTGCTGCTACTCCCGCTTGTACAATCGCTTGCGATGCGTCATTATCTGTTGCAATAGCTCTACCTAATGCGTTCACTGTGCCATTATTAATTGCCTGTACAATTGTGTCAGGCGAAACACCATCTACAGAAATAGCTTGACCTAATGCTTGAACCGATACATTATTTCCAGCAATAGCTTGACCTAATCGAGTAAGTTGAGCGGGGTTGTTCGTCACTGCATCTACTATTTGTTGTGCATCCATTTTAATTAATTATATTTTCTTTATTTTAATTTTATTATATACTATTATTAGAAATAAAATTAAAATATTACATAAAAATCGTTTAAACCAACTAACTAAATATTTATTTTATCTTTTTTTTTCCTAAATATTTGAGTTGATTCATTTCATTTTATTTTAGTTTATACATTCTTAAGAATTGGAATAGAGTAAATATTTTCCAATAAGCGTGTTTGATTCCAGAACTTGCTCAGGCGACATGCGAACAAACCATCCAAATGCTGTTCGACGCAAGAGTTCGCGTTCAGGAATGTAAAGTCCCAGCGCATTTGCATCTAAATCAATGTCTTGGTCGCCCATTAAATCATCAATTAAAATCGCATTTCCGCCAGATGCCGTCTGAATGCCAAACATGGTTGACGTAATTGCGCTCATATTACCGTTTATAATTTCAGAATAGCACCATCGCCCACACTCTCCCAGAAAATCCATTTCGTTGGTATAGTCTTTTGAAATGAGCACTTCTAAGTAAGACACATATTTTTGAAGAACGGGACTGTTTCGCTTGCATCCCATGATTTCAGTGCTCGGGAAAAATTCTGCAACTGCGCTTACAGACGAGGTTGCGCGCATTTCACCGACAAAAGCGGATGCTGGAAGTAACGCGTTATTATAGACCGTGATTAAATCGCGGAAACAAATGAATGACGGGGGAACGCGCATGCCGCCGTACATTTCCAATAGTTTTGCAAATGCGAGTTCTCTCAAATGTGGGCGAAGAGGTGATGGCAAGTTTTGCGCAACCGGCGTCCAACCAGGCATTAATCTGTTAAATGATGCATCGTCGATGAGACACACGTGAAATGACTCGCTGCATTTTTGAATAATGCTTCGTATCGTGAGGTAAATGTAGGGCTGGTTTAATTCGGTGCTGTTTCTGGAACCATAATTTAACCATCGCCTTGAGTTGACGTCATATTCCACATGAATCCACATAATTGGTTTAGAATTTTTCTTGTTGAAAATTGTATCATAGTGTTCATCACTGAGTAAATATTTTCGAATTAAATCATTTTCGTCTAAAATCTCTCCGTTTCGTGCAGAATTTTTATATTGCATACACATGAATGCAACAAATAAGACTGCAACATAAAATAAAATATTACTTGCATAATTCGACATCTATTTGATATTCTTTTGATAATATTTTTTATTATTTGTTCTTATTCTATTCTTATATTTTTTATTATTTTATTACTATTTTTTATTTATAAAGTTTTCCGTTTATTTCTAAATAAAAAATAGTAATAAAAAGAATCCCTTAATCAGCCTTGATTAAGAATTTGGATTTGGGAATCCACCGGTCAAATATTGTTCCTGGTTTAAAGCCGGTGCCATCATTCGACTTTGCAATTCATACCGAGACAAGTACAAGTTTTTCAAATCACTGGATTCGTAACCAAACGGCTGGCTTCTATCCCATGGAGAAGAAAACAAAAATGGTTTCGGATGTGTGTCACCATCATTTTGGTTGCTGATTAAATTGAGATTGAAACCACAAGAATCGCATGCCGTAATCAAATTTGCTTGCATTACCTCATCTGCATTACGAATCAAAAATTGACGGTATTCTGAATTGCTGGTAATGTTATTTTTTTCTCGTAGTTGTTCGTTAATAACAGCACCCGGTTGCCATGTGGCATAGTTACGACCGTCTGCCATAATCGGCGGATAGTTGAAATGAATGTTGTTTGATCCTGAATAACAAGTTCCCCAGCTCATAATTAATTTTATATATGTGTAAAATATCTATATATTATTATAACTATATATTTATTATTATAAATAAAATTAATTTTTTATAGTTATAATTTATTTTTATTTATTCATGATTCATGTAATGCTTTTAATATATCTTTTTTTGACATTTTATTAATGGTTGAAGTGTCGACGATGTTCATAAGTTTAGTTTTTGCTAAAGTTCGCAATGAATTTACCGGCATATTTTTCATTTCATCCAATGATATAGAACTAGTAGGGTCTTCAATTAAAATATTTTTCATATATTTATTATCAACACTTGTGTTTTGATTGTCTATAACATTATTGACGTTAATAGTATTTTCTTTTTTATCATTTTTGATTTGTTCTCTGCTGTTCTGATTATAAATTTTGTAACTATCGTTACTATTGTTTTTGTAGTGATTCTCATCGTCATCATCATCCTCATCGTCATCGTCATCCTCATCGTCATCGTCATCCTCATCGTCATCGTCATCACTAGTGTTATTAGCGTAGTCGTTGTTTGAGTGAATATTTGCCGTTAGTTCGACAACTTTAATTTCGGAGTGAGATGGTTTCAAGTAATTTGCGGATGAAATTGTTGACAAGTCAATAACTTTTGAACTAGAATCATTATCTTCAAGTGTATAAACTTTATTTTCATTTGTTTCTGAGTCACTTTCACTATTGTTGTCGCTACTGCTGCTGTCACTTTCACTATCACTATCACTATCACTATCATCCGAAACATGAATTAAAGCTACTTGTGACTGTTTTTGTCCTTGATTTGAATTTACGTGATCTAGTCCATCATTATGTTGTTGTGTGAAACCCGTATTTGCGTTTATTTGTCTGTATTGTGTTGATTTTAACGATGTAACTACTTGTTGCAAAAGTTGTGCTTGATCCATAATGGATTGTTCTAGTATATGGATGCGTGCGCGAAGGTAATAAAATATAATTCCAGATAAAAGCATACATATGACTAAACTAGCCATTGTAAACAAATCAGAAATGTTGCTTAACATGTTTTGTTTTTATTTATAGTTTTGTTTTTATTTTTATATTTTTTACTAATTAAATTATTAAATTATGTTATTGTTATAAATTATAAATTAAATAAACGAAATAATTTTATTTGTATCGACTTTATTGTTTCATTATATACACACACTAAACTACACTAAACTACACTTCAACATCAATGTCATGAATCATATTTTTTGTATAATTAATAATTTCAACAGGATAATCTAAATCTTCAAGAACTTTAATTCCTCCTTTTACAGAAGAAATACCTTTTCCAAGTTTATACGTGTATTTTATTAGGTTCACTTCTTTTTTTTCTTGTTGTCCTTGTTGTTGTGTTTGACATTCTATACTAGTATTTTTTTGAATTTTCATATGCATATTTACAACATTCTCAGCTTCTAATAGCTTACAGAGCTTTGAGTAGTGTGTTGTTAATAACAAATCAACATTATCAAATGTATTTAAATATTTAATGAATCCAAATGCGCTTGCAACGGCTTCATATGGATTTGTTCCGGAATACAGCTCGTCAAAAATACAAAAGTGTCTCTTTGTTTTATGTTTTACCAAAGATGAAATAATTTCCCGACATCTACGCGACTCTGCTTGAAACAAGCTGTCCCTCCCTGATGTGTCTGGAATATTCAAATAGCTATGAAGAAATTCATAGGGTTCTAGTTTTGCCTTTTTATAAAACCCGTATCCAAATTGTTGAGAAAATATGATATTTAAAAGTGTGGATTTAATGAGCGTTGTTTTTCCGGCAGCATTCGGTCCAGTAATCGTTGCTTTTTTATTTAATACAATATTATTTTTTACAGGGTGGTCATTCATTAATGGCGCATAGAATGAAGCTTTAAAGTATAGTTTTTTAGACTGAGATTTATTATTAGTTAATGATGATGATAATATAAATGTACAAGGTGAAATTTTTTTATTCCGAATTAAGTGGATGAGTCCGCATATATGTTCCACATAAGAATTAAATCCGAATGTATAACTGATTGCATTTTTTACAGTTTCGTCACAATAAAATCGATAATACAGTTTCATAATAGTTCCAATATTTGATACGTTTGCAAGATTAAGCTTAAATGGCATAATATTTTTTATTTCATCATAGAGTTGAGAGAGAGTTTGGGCATGTTTTTCATTTTCTCCGTAAAATTCATAATATGATGATAAATTTTCTTTTTTAATGATAGAGTTAATAATATGTATATGTTGGATGCTTGAGTTAACATAATTTGCAAATGCGTGGATGTTGCTGTGTATTAAAAACATATTTTTATAGAATCGATAACATGACATTATGTTTTGATAAATTTGAAGGAAATAAAAAGCAATTGAAACAAAAATGTATATTTTTTTATCCCATGATACTGAGTTAAAATTCTCAAATATTTTACCTATTGGGTGATATTGTGCAATATTTTTTAGAAAAGATATATAACTCGACAAGTCAATTGGTATACTACGAAATCGCAATATAAAAAATGGAATAATAAGTATAATTAGCGGCGTCAAGAGAGAAATGACAGGAGATGCCAAATTTTGTAGCGAAAGAATTTGAAGAAACATTGATGACGAATTGAGTGGTTCCAGCATGGTAATATTAATATATCCAAATTTATCTTTAAAGTTTTTGTCACTTTGGATGGAGGTCCAAATATTGTGAATTTCCAAATATGTTTCAGGAGAGTGATGAAAATGGATATCTCGACACTTTTGAGTTAAGATTTGCGATTCTTTTAAAAATAATACATCGGAAGTATAATATTTTGCCCACTGGTCTAAAAATCGTTTTCCATATATTGTTTCAGGTCGAAATACGTGGTCATACATCGTTTTTGTACCTGGTGTAGTATCTGATTTTATACTATCGTTTTCTAAACTGGTTTGCACGTGAATTAATTCCAAGTCGGTCATAACGTGTTCATCAATTTCATGCAATTTATTTTTATCTACATATGTTATTGGTAGATGAAATGTTGTACTTATGGTATAGTCTATTTTTATATTCACTTTTTCATCATGGCTATTTGTTGTCATAGTTTATTGTTTTTATTATTTTATTATCTGTATAGAATAATAAAAACCTCCCTGTTACGAATATATTTTTATAAAATATTAACACTTAAAATTAAGATGAAACATTGATGGTTGCAGGCATTTCTGTAATCGAGGTATTATAATACACTTCAAACTCTTTAATCTTTTTCATATCCCACCTTGTGACAAAATTAATAGCAATACCTTTTCGCCCCCATCGACCTGATCGCCCGATGCGATGTAAATACGTATGCACATCCTTCGGGACATCGAAATTAATGACAACGCCTACATTTTGCACATCAATTCCACGCGCGGTTACGTTTGATGAAATCAGGACACGATGCTTTCCACACTTGAAGTCTCTAAATGCGACATCCCGCTCCGACTTTTCCATTCCAGAATGAATGCAACATACTGGAAAATTATCTTGAAGCATGGCTTCGTGTAAATCTGTTACTCGCTTAATGCTATTACAATAAATAATACTTTGTGTAACCGATATCATATTGAAAATGTCCTTGAGCGTATTATATTTGTGTGAATCATTTTCCAGTGCAATCAAGTGCTGGACAATACCTTCCAACGTAAGTTGTTCTGATTTTACAAGAATTTTTACTGGATTTCTCAAAAAATTTCCAGCAAGTGTATGTAACTCTTCGGGTAGTGTTGCGCTAAAAAGACACACTTGAACACTTGAACCCAAATAATTAAAAATATTATATACTTGTTCTTTAAATCCGGCAGACAACATTTCATCGGCTTCATCGAGAACTATTATTTTTATATCGCTTCCTCGAATGTGGTTTCTACGAATCATATCGTGTACACGACCGGGACACCCAACAATGACATGTGGTGTTTCGGTTTTTAAAAATGTTATATCTTCTTCTGTTGAAGTTCCACCAACCAGAAGATGAATTTTAAGCGTCTTCATAAACACTCCAATCCCCAAAACAACATCGTAAATTTGTTTAGCTAGCTCTCGTGTTGGGGCAAGAATGAGTGCTTGCACCTTTTTAATACTCAAATCAAGATTTTGTAAAACGCCCACTGAAAATGCACCTGTCTTTCCAGTTCCAGACTGAGCTTGTGCAATCATGTCTTTTCTATCAATGAGTGATAAAATAGATTTTTGCTGAATAATGCTGGGGTTATCAAAACCGTGTGCATAAATACCACGCAATAAATTTGAATCTAGGTCTTCTATGTCTTCCCATTTATTAAATTCTTTTAGTAAGGATGATGATGATGGCGCTTTTTCGCTTGTGCCATCTTGTTCATTATTTTCATAACTATTATTTTGTATTTGTCTTTCATATACGCTCATTTTTGGGTATTTATATTTATTATTATTTTGTATTTAAGCTATTTACAAAACTATTATGTAAGCATAAAATATTAAAAAAAATTTAATTTTATATACAAAATTATTATTTAAAGAATAGTTTATGTTTCAAAATAAATAGTAAAAACAAAAACATTAAATAAATAAGGATATGTATAATGCTGATTTTATTTGCACATACAAGTTAATGGATAATGATGATGATCGTAATTTAATGTATCAAATACAACTTTTACAAGCATTTGACATGTGTAAGTTTGATATTAATGAAATAAATCAAAAAACACTTGAATTATACTATAAGTTAAGAGATTGTGATCATGTAAAAGAAATTATAGAAGAGGGTATAAAAGTGAATGCGGAAATGAATTTAACTGACATAGTTATGTTCATGTGTTTATTTTCTTATCAATTTTTTGATTTATTTCATCAATGTTTAGTTGACTATTTTAGAAGTGGAACTATTTTAGAAAAATCAAAAAATGACATGATTGATAGAATAAGAAGTGATTAACTAGGCAGTTGGCAGTTAAACAAGTAAAAATAATGGTTATCAAATTAAATAATATTATTTTAAAAATAAAAATAAATAATTAAAATAATATATATATATAGTTTATTTATATATATTAAAATAAAAATGGCATCCACTCGAAATAAAAATACATGTTCTGATTACTGTTATGAACAAAAACAAAATCGACAAATTTTTGGCTATACGGAATATAACCATTCACAGTACGGATCCGCGTATAGTAATGCACTACCAACCGTTGGTATTACTCCAAGCCATATGCCACGAGAAGCATTTTCAAAAAATTCGGTTGATATTGAGTCAGCGCTTTTTGGAATCAATTCTACGAATTTAGTAACTCCTCAAACTCCAGTTGCGCCCAAGTTAATTCAACTTCCTGAAGTTGCATACTTTGAGAGAATTCCGTTTATTTTACCTAATCCGCTTGTTGTCGAAAATAAACAACGCCCATTTCCAGTTCCTTAAAACCAAGGGTTTAATTCTAGCGTCTTTCCCTTCATGGTTGACAATGTGGGTGGCGAAATAAGTGTGTACATGTTTGATACATCGCGCTTATAGTTTAAGTAAGCACGCGCTTCACTAATTAAACGTGGAATGCACCAGTTACAAACCAGGTTATTTAGAGATTCTATTTGTTCGGTAATATTCGTCGGTTGGTTCATTGCACTTTCTAAGTATATGCCGCGCATAATCATTTTTAAATTGTCACAGTCTTGTGGACCGATGTCATATTTTCCTCCACTCTGATTGTATACACCGGCACGAATTCCATTTTGTATAATTTGAATATTTTTATCACTAAAAAACGCCAATGACATTGGTGTGTCGTTCCAGTTTCCTGTCATCGCATCTGTAAATGCCGTACACTGTGATGAAATAGGAATTTTATCAAATAATGCAAATTGTGCCGATGGTGAAGGGTTTTGAATGTCAAGTCGCCCATTTGAAAACTGTTTAGGAAGAATGTTTTGATTCAAATTTAGATTCATATTTTTTATAATATTAGAGTTTTGAATATGTCCCTTATTATATGCTTTTATATATTTATATTATAAAAATAATTCATTCCAATCGTATTTATTAAATTTTAATTTATTTTATAAAATGTCTTTAATTATAAAATATTTTATCGAATAAATATAATACTACATTTAATTAATAATAATAATTCATAATAATATAATTAAACTATATATTTTTAAAAATGTCATTTCAAACTATTGTTTTATGGATCGCAGTTTTTGTATTTCTTGCACTTATTTTATTCATAGGTTATAATATTTATTCTTCACAATACAATACGGTAAATTGGCCACCGTTCATATCCGACTGTCCGGACTATTGGAGTTCAGACGGAACAAACTGTACTTCAGGATCATACAATTTATGTTCAGGAACAACCAGTTTTAAAATAAGCGACTACCCAAATTTATGCGACAAGTTTGATTTTTCTAAAAAAAATAAATGCGGTTCCCCTGTAAATTGGTCTGGAGTTTCGAATAGTTTGACTTGTAATTAAGATATTATAATTTCTTATTATATATAAATATTATTGTTTAATATTTATATAAATAAATGGAAAAGAATAAAGAACATATTTTTATATGTCTACACTGTGGAGAAAATTTTGTAATAAATGAGAATGACTTTAACTGTAGAATCTTACGACATGCTGTATATAAGAATACATTAAGAGAGATTAACCCGCATACATCAAAAGATGAATGTGAAAGATTACTAAATGAAGGTCTTGTTTATGGATGTGCCAAGCCACTAAGAATTAAAGAAAAAATAAATAATAATGGAAGTTACAGTTACGAATTAGAAATATGTGATTATATATAATCTAAAAAATAGTGTAAAGAATAAATAGACTAAACTTTGTATTCATGAATTTTTATTTTAGAAACTCTGATTTGTCTACACTTGTCATCATGCGCTGATAGTCAGTATATTTTTTTTCAATATCACTATAGTCCGGTTTTTGAACAACAATGATGGGAACCAGAAGCATCCATCGATCTTGTTTTTGAAGGCGCAACCAATATTTATCAATTGCGTAATAATAATGGTTTTCTGGCTCTTTCATTAATTTTGCAATGCCTTCCCTAATATTTGAAATCAGCGTATCATA
>Ga0129333_10003218_pt1 | contig 15242 bp, 7 predicted proteins | sample CPB6_08_DNA_FD_94474 | JGI IMG/M metagenome (GOLD analysis project Ga0129333, IMG submission 94474) | Freshwater to marine salinity gradient microbial communities from Chesapeake Bay, USA - CPBay_Sum_0.6_0.8_DNA | ecosystem: Environmental > Aquatic > Marine > Coastal | place: USA: Chesapeake Bay...
CTGATCCATCACCAAGTCCGCAGCCAAACCCCAACCCCCAAAGCCTTAGAACTGGATCCCACCGTGGCCACCTGGCTCCAGGGCCTCGGCACCACCCCGCCCCGCTCCTCCGATCCCGAAGCCCTCAGCCGCCTCGCCGCCAACCTAGAACGGTGGGCCGTCCCCCTGGCCACCACCCAAACCCAGTTCCGCACCTGCTTTATGCTGGAACCTCCCCCCAGCGATCGGCCCCAGGATCCCTGGCTCCTGGGCTATGGACTCCAGGCAGACGATGACCCGCAATTCCAGGTCAAAGCCGCAGAAATTTGGCAAAATCCCGTGGAAACCTGGGTTCATCGGGGGCGCGTCCTCAAAAATCCCCAGGAAACCCTATTACTGGGCTTAGGACTGGCCGTACGCCTCTACCCCACCCTAGAAGCCAGCCTCGACAGCCCCAGCCCCTGTCATTGTCCCCTGAATGCCTCCGAAGCCTACCATTTCATTAAGGCCGTCGCTTGGCGCTTAGAAGATCATGGTCTCAGCGTCGTCTTGCCCCCCAGCCTGCGGGGAGAAACCCTGGCCAACCGCCTGGGGCTGAGCATTCGCGCTTCCTTGCCCAAAAAACAGATGAATTTGGGGCTACAAGGGCTGCTGCAATTCCAATGGGAACTATCCCTAGGGGGACAAACCTTCTCCAAAGCAGCCTTTGAGCAATTAGTCGCCCAAAACTCTCCCTTAGTGCAGGTCAATGGGGAATGGCTGGAGCTACGGCCCCAGGATATTAAGGCAGCGCGAGAATTTTTCAGCCGTCGCCAGGAACAACCCAACCTCTCTCTGGAAGATGCCCTGCGCATTGCCAGCGGAGATGCGCAAAGCTTCAGCAAATTGCCGGTGGTGGACTTTGAGGCGGCGGGAGCTTTGCAGGACTTGGTAACCACCCTCAGCGGCCAACAGACCCCCCAACCCCTGGCCGCCCCGCCCAGTTTCCAGGGGCAACTGCGACCCTACCAGGAACGGGGAGCCGGATGGCTGGCCTTTTTGCAGCAATGGAACTTAGGGGCTTGCCTTGCGGATGACATGGGTTTAGGCAAAACCATTCAATTAATCACCCTATTACTGCATCTCAAAACCCAAGGGCAGCTAACCCAACCGGTTTTATTGGTGTGTCCCACCTCTGTTTTGGGTAACTGGGAGCGGGAAGTGCGCAAATTTGCCCCCGACCTCCGGGTGAGCGCCCACCATGGGGACAGCCGCTCCAAGGGTAAAGCCCTGCTCTCCTGGGTGCAAGGTCAGGATCTGATCCTCACGAGCTATGCCCTGGTATACCGGGATCTCAAGGAATTGCTGGGGGTGCCTTGGCAAGGCATTGTCCTGGATGAAGCCCAAAATATTAAAAACGCGGAATCTAAGCAATCCCAAGCCGTGCGCCAATTAGCGCAAACTCCCAGCCCTTCATCCCAGGAAGCTACCCCCTTGCCCCGGTTCCGCATTGCCCTCACCGGCACCCCCGTGGAAAACCGCCTGGGGGAACTGTGGGCGATTATGGACTTCCTCAATCCGGGCTATTTGGGGCCGCGCAACTTCTTCCAGCGGCGGTTTGCCATTCCCATTGAGCGCTATGGGGATACAGCTTCCTTAACGGGTTTACGCTCCCTGGTGCAGCCTTTTATTTTGCGCCGCCTCAAAAGCGATCGCACCATTATCCAAGACTTGCCGGAAAAACAGGAAATGGCGGTTTTCTGTGGCCTTTCCTCGGAACAAGCCCAACTCTATCAAACCGTGGTCGATCAAACCCTCGCCGCCATCGAAGCGGCCCAAGGCATCCAACGCCATGGCCTAGTGTTGGCGCTGCTCACCAAGCTCAAACAGGTGTGCAACCACCCCGCCCTCCTGCTCAAGGAAGACAACCCCGATGCCCTGGTGCCGGAAAGCTTCCGCCCCCGATCGGCCAAATTGCAACGCCTAGGGGAAATGATCGAGGAAGTGGAAGCGGAGGGCGATCGCGCCTTGATCTTCACCCAGTTTGCAGAATGGGGCAAATGGCTTAAAATTTACTTGGAAAAACAGAGGGGTCAGGAAGTCTTTTTCCTCGCCGGTTCCACCCCCAAGGCCAAGCGGGAGGAAATGGTCGATCGCTTCCAACAGGATCCCCAAGCCCCGCGCCTGATGATCCTCTCCCTCAAGGCCGGAGGGGTGGGGCTGAACCTAACCCGCGCCAACCATGTATTCCATTACGATCGCTGGTGGAACCCCGCCGTGGAAAACCAAGCCACCGATCGGGCGTTTCGCATTGGCCAAACCCGCAATGTCCAGGTGCATAAATTCGTCTGCCAGGGCACCCTAGAGGAGCGGATCCATGAACTGATGGCCACCAAACAGGAACTCGCCCAGCAGGTGGTGGGGGATGGAGAAAACTGGCTGGGCAACCTGGACACGGCGCAACTGCGGGATCTGCTGCTCCTCGATCGCAACGCCATCATCGAAGACCCTTAAGATCCCTAGGTTAAGATCCCTGGGTATCCAAGGCAAACTCTGTAATCCAGGGCACAAAATCGAGGCCCCGTCCTTGGGAAAGTGACAAGGAATCCATTATTAGGGAGTGATCTTGGGGAGTGATATTAGGGAGTGATATTAGGGGGTGATATTAGGGAGTGAACCGTGGGATTGAGTAACAAATACTGGGGCAAACTGATCCTGGGGCAAACTAATCCTGGGGCAAACTAATCCTGGGGCAAACGGATCCCAACAGTCCTGTAGAGGCAGGGTTTTCGCGTTCTAGTATTTCCGCCTCCTGTAGGGGCGGGGTCTTCCCGCCCTAATCTTCCCGCCCTAATCTTCCCGCCCTGGTCTTCGCAACGGGTGCATTTCACTTTGGCCTATTGACCCATCCAGTAGGGGTAATCCCCCCGTGGTTGCCCCGAACCCTCGGCGATCGTTCCAAAGTGAAATGCTCCTTTCGCACCTCCTATAGGGGCGTGGTTCTCACCTTCTAGAATTCCTGCCCAGGACATAATTTTTTGTCAGTCCACCAAAGGAACCGTATACAATCATCCATGGTTTCAACCCTCCCATCAGCGCCCCCATCAACCCTCCCATGAGTCATCCCATCGACCCCTGGGGGGCTTACCCCTAGAAGTGCTTGCCCCTAGAACTCCCTCTCATTCCCCGCCCTCAACCCCCTACTTCTCTCCCCTCTTCCCCATGAACCCTGCTGCATCCACCCCCGTTCCCTCTGACATTCTTTACACCCTTTCCGTGGCGCGTTTGTGTGGCTTGGGGGTGTGGCAAGGGCAATTCTTGAGCCTCGATCGTTTCCAGGGCTACCTAGTGCAAATTGACCCCCACAGCGGCAATGTGCGCATCCTCAACTCCCAGCACACGGATATTTTCCGGGATGCTAACAATATTGCGGTGAGCGGGGATACCCTGTGGCTGACCAAGGGCACCCGGGTCTACCAGTGCGATTTGCATAGTTGGGAGATTACCCCTGGGGCGGAGCTACCGGATCGGGCTGAAGGGATCGCGGTGGCGGGCAAGACCCTTTATGTGTCCAATGCTCGCCTGGGGCAAATTTGGGTGATTAATGCCACCCAAGGCCGTACCATTACCCAGTTTCGCGCTCCGGGGGTGGGGGTGGAGTCTTTGGTGGTGGAGGGGGAAAATCTCTGGGTTTGTGACCATGGGGAGCAGACGGTGTATTGCCTCGATCGTGCGACAGGACAACAGCGGTTTAATTTGCTGACCCCCTTTGAGCATCCAGCGGGGCTAAATTTCCTGGTGCCCCAGGGGGAAGATGGCAAACCGGGGCAACCCCAGCTTTATGTGCTGTACAGCAGCGAAGAACCCTATATCCAGGATGATCCCAATGGCTATGAACCCCAGCGTCTGGCCCGCCGCGATCGTAGTTTGATCCAGCCTTTGTACTACCACTACGATCCCCAGGGGCATTACACCCTGTCCAATGGCTACCGGCTGGAGTTGTGCTATGTGGAGGAGTTGGCTCCCTTGGATCCGGTGGATTTGGTGGATGTGGAGTGGCGGATTGCGTTGCCTTCCAATACCGATCGCCAGCGGGTGATTTCCGTGGAACCCTTTGGGTTGGATTTCACGGAGGAGGAGCAGGAAGGGGAGCGGGTGGCGGTGTTTCGTTTTCCCCAGTTGACCCAGGGCGATCGCCATGTGTTTGGGTGGCGGGCGGTGATCGAGACCTATGGCATCAAGTATCAGTTGTTACCGAAGCACGTGAAGACCGATGAGGTGTTTTCGGAGGAGTTCAAAAACCGCTACTTGGTGGACAATGAGAATCTGGCCATGGAGACCGATGTGGTGCGCATGGCGGCGAAGGAGGCGGTGGGCAATGAGACCAATCCCCTGCGGCAAATTTTGAGTATTCGGGACTATGTGTACGATCGCCTGTCCTATCGCATTACCTCCCATATTGATAATCCCGATGTGGTGTTGGAGCGCGGGACGGGTTCCTGTGGGGAATATGTGGGGGTGTTGTTGGCGTTGTGCCGTTTGAATGGGATTCCCTGTCGCACGGTGGGCCGCTATAAGTGCCCGCAACCTGCCGATCGTTTCCATGTGCCCCTGTATCCCGACTATAACCATGTGTGGCTGGAGTTTTATTTGCCGGGGATTGGGTGGTTGCCCATGGAGTCCAATCCGGATGATGTGGATGATGGGCCTCACCCGTTGCGATTTTTCATGGGGCTGGCCTGGTACCATGCGGAAATTGGCCGGGGTTTGTCCTTTGAGCGGGTGTTTGCCCAGGGGGTCAACATTAAGCAGTTGCCAGGGGATGTATCCATCGGGAATTTAGCGGTAAATCATATTCGTTTCCGCATTCTGGAGCCGATCGCCCCCTAGGGCCATGGCACTCTTCCTTAAACTGGCTCTAGCCTACCCCAAGAGAGTTTTGTGGGGAGCATTTCACTTTGGAACGATCGCCGAGGGTTCGGGGCAACCACGGGGGGATTGCCCCTACCGGATGGGTCAATGGGCCAAAGTGAAATGCACCCGTTTTGTGGGATGTAGGGGCGCAAAAACTGCGTCCTAAGCAGCATGGGTTGTCCGTTAATCAGGGGAAGCAAAAGCATTCCAATTTCATTTCAGATCCCTTTAGGGTTACCGCGATCGCGTTATGTGATAAGGTCTTCTTTGATTAGCGCTTTTATCTCTTCGTGGTTATTAATAGTACTTTTATCCTCAAAAGATCAAACCGCTGTGTTATTCGGTTTCTCCGATAGTACTTAAACTCTTTCCCATAATGTAGAAATACTGGATCGCCTGGAGACATGAGCCAATCGCTCTCCTTAAGCTGTGAGGAACTTGTCCTCCGTATCATCACCACCAATCGCGTCTGGCATGACTTCCAGGAGTTGCTTGACCCCAACGATCCGATCGTCAAAGCCCAACGCGAAATTAAAAACCGTCTCCAGCGTAAACTTTTGACGGAATTTCCCGATCGCGTCAGTCCAGTTTTCGATCGGGCTGAATCTGAAACAGCGGGTGAACCCATCTATAGCCTGAAACTGCGGGAGCCGATTCAACTCCTCGGTGATGATCTGCACCCCTACGACCACGCCGCCCACGTTCCCCAGCGTCTGCTCAAAGCGTGGGGACTTGTGCCCCCCGACAACAGTTCGGCTCCCCCGGCTTGAGGCGCTGCGGCCCAAGGCTACAGCCTTAGCGACCCAGCCGTTTCAACCGAAACGCCGTCGGCTGTACAACCATCATCATGCAACTGACACAACTGACACTCTTTTAGGTATCAACATGGATAAAATCGGGGCATGGTTTGAAGCCTTTATCCTCTCCAACTGGCAACTCATTGGCATCACGATCGGCGTTTTTATGGGCAGTTGCATCGCTGAGTTTATTTCTTTTCGGAGAAATCAAGGCAAGCTGCACCAAATCGATCGTAGTATTCAATACCTGACAAAAGAACTCCAGGGCGGAAACCGCAAAATTCCCCAACCCCAGCCGGGATCCCCAACAGAGCAGCACTACCACTGGGTACGACGCTACATCAATGGTACTGAACGGAATCAGTACTTTATCTGCCAAGGCACGGCGGGGAATGCTAGCCGGATAACCCTGCTGTCTTACCCCCCAGAACTCACTACCATTTCCCGCAGCCACTTAACCGTTGTGCCCACTGTGTTAACCGCCCTGGGCATCCTAGGGACATTTTGGGGTATTACCCAGGGTATGCAAGGGGTTGAGATTGATGCTAATAATATAGCCGCTTCCCTAGACAGCACCCTGAGCCTCTTGGATGGCATGGGGACAGCTTTTGCCACCTCCCTCGCTGGACTGTCGTGCAGTCTCCTCTTTTCCCTGATTATCACCGCTTCTAACTATCAACGCAGACGCTATTGCTATGCCCTGCGCGATCGCCTAGGGAACATTGCCGCCCTGAAACCGCCCGCCCAATCCAGTCAAGAAATCTATGGGGCTGTGGAGTCCATACCGAAACGTTTGGAAGAAACCCTGAACACGGTGATGGAGTCCGTACCGGAACGTTTGGGAAAAGCTATTAATCTTGACCCCATGCAGACTGCTGCCCAGGATATGCAAAAAGTTGCTCGAATTCTGGCTAAATTCTCTAAAAATCTAGAGACGCAGCTAAGTTCTGAGCAAATTAGTCAGGCCGTTGGGCAGCAGATTGGTGTGGTGTTTGAGGATTTGCTGGCCACCCATTTGAAGCCTGTGTTTGTGCAGATTGAAGAAAGTCAGCGGCGGCTAGAGGCACTCAATGCCGATCAGCGGAGTGTCTTGGGGGATCTCATTGGCAATATGCGCACGGAGCTAATTGAACCCGTTGCAACCCGCCTAGACAAAAGTGCTGCTATGACTGAGAAGGCTTCCCAAGCCGTCGAGAAGCTCCACGATGAACTAGGAGATTTAACCACTAGCCTTGCGAACTCGATCGCCACCCTCACCAAGACCGTCGAAACGATCGAAACCTTCCAAACAAGAACCCTAGAACAACTGCAACGCTTTACTCAACACCTGGAAAGTACCCTCACCGAATTCCAAACCAACACGAAGGACGTGCTCCAGGAAACGGCGAATGAAATTCGTAGCGGCACGATCGAAGTGCTGAAGCAAGCGGAGATCACCTTCCAAGGGCAATCTGCTATGTTAACAGCGATCGGTCAAGAAGCCTCTGGATTAATGACCTCGGCCCGCACCGAACTCGTGGCCAGTCTGCAAACCATTGACCAGCGCTTGCAAGCCATGAGCGAAGCAACCCAAGCGCAACTGGAAGCCTTTAGACTCGCTTACCAAGAGAATCTCCAGCGCTTCTTTGAGCAGCAAAATAACCTCCTAGAAGGCACCCTGGGCCAGCAGCGTGATGGGTTAGCCGCCGTGGTGGAGCGGCTCGATCGCGTCTTTCAAGAAGAGTACGCTCGACGCATGGAGCTAAACCAAGCCCTAGACGACCAGCGCAAACGCATCGCCAAAACCCTCCGAGATGTCAACACACTGGTTGCCACCTCAGAGACCCTCTATACCCAGAACAGGCTAGACCTGCTCCAAACCTTGGGCGATCGACTGGCGGAGTCCGATCGACTTCTCCACGGTATTACCCAGCAAAATCAACAAATGCGGGCAGAATGGACTCAGGAACTCAACCAATACGTGCAAAACCTTGCCCAAGAGCGGGGGAAATTCTTTAACGAAGCTGATACAGCGATGGCACAGGTTTCCGGCAAGCTCCTAGACACCGCCAATCTGATTGCAAACCTCCTCCCTCAAATCTCCACCCGATCCAACGGCGCAAACCCAGACAGCTAAGGGGTCGATCGATGAATGAGGTCAGCGATCTCAATTGAAGAGACCGGGTGCATTTCACTTTGAAAAATCAACCTTAGGTAGGGTTTTTGCCCCCGTGCCGACCCTCTTCAAGCTAACAACTGGGGCGGATTGCCCTTACCAAAATCAGGGAATCTGCCACAGTGAAATGGACTCAAGGAACCTAGCCCCCATTTTTCTGGGAGTGATGCCCCAGTAATGCCAACTTTTTAAGATGCCCCCATGCAAGTAGACTTTAACCCCAGCGAACCCCAAGATGAAGAAGATAATTCTGTCTTCCTCAGCATCGGCGATCTGATGTCAGGATTGCTGATGATTTTTGCCCTTCTGTTCAGTGTGGTCTTTATTCAGTACCAAGAGGCCATGGTGAAAGCAGAGCAACTTAAGCAACAGGTTGAGCAGTATGAAAAAGCCTTTCAAAAGTTACCGCTCTTGCTACGGACTCAACTAGAAGCCCAACTGGGAACTGGACGCTTTAAAGTGGATTCAAAAACTGGCGATCTGATCATTTCTGATGAAATTCTCTTTGATGAAAATGTCGCTACTCTTAAGCCGGAGGGTCAAGCCTTTCTGCGTCAGTTCATCCCAGTCTATAGCAACATTATCTTCCAGCTACCGCCGGAGATCTCTCGCCAAATTACGGCAATTTCCCTTGAAGGCTCCACCAGTTCCTCTGGTCTAGACCAAGACAATATGGATCTCAGTCTTAGCCGTGCATCCTCAGTTTATCAATATATTTTCAACGATCCAACCTTCCCTAATTTTCCAACCAAGGCCCAACTTCGCCAAAAAATGCTGGTGGCCGGTCGCGGCGAAATTGATGCTAACCAAAAAACCATTGCCGCCAGCGATCGACGAGTGACCTTCCATTTCCAAGTCCGCCCCCCCACCCTTGCCGACTTTACCCAATCGGTTCCCTCTGCCCCCTCTGCCGTTCCCACCCCTACCAACCCATGATCCTTTCGATTCCTCCCCTTTCTCCCCACCGCCCTCACCAACTCATGGCCCTCGCTCAACAGTATCAAGGCCAATTTCACCAAATTCCCTCTGTGGATCAAGTCCTCAGTAAACTGAACCAAGGCCAAACCCACGTCACCCCCCTTGAATGGTATTGCTGTCTGCAAAACAAAGCCCACTGGGATCAGCAGCAATTGCCACAAAAGCGAGAGGAATCTGCAATTTTAATTTGGCAACAAATTGCTCAGGATGAGTGGTTGTGTTATTTTTTGCTCCGTCGTTTACTCGATCAATGCCAAAGACCCCATGAACCCTATCTTGCCCCTTCCATGCTAGAGACAGTCACAACAATTTATAACCAAGACTGGCTGGGGAAGCAAAGGGTTTTAGCTAACTTAGTCTATGGAATTTACCAGACCCTAGGTAGAGATACAGATATAACGGGTCAGAACCAGAAAAAAATCAATGTCCTGGCTTTTGTGGCTTCACAGCATGGTCTTAATAAAAGTCAATATCTAGATCAGATCTCTAGAAAATTCTTCCTCTCCCGGCAGGATATTCAACTACTGAACCCGCACTTTATTGAAAATTCTGCTGCCTATTTTAATCAAAAATTAGGGCATGAAAGCTATGGCAGACATTATGAAGATTGGATGATGTCATGTCTCAATGATCCGGCTCTCTCTAGGGCAGAACTCACGATCGGCATCAATACTATTCTTGAAGCGTCTCCTCCTGATTTTGCATCGCTCTGCCCACAACTGACCCAACGCTTGATTGAACTCCGTTGGCAGCAGCCTGAACTATACGCGCTTCTAAACGATCGGGCTAAAGGTAGACTCAACGCCTTAATTGGTTCTGCTAATTATACCCTTTTCTCCGAGTTAGTTGATACTTTAATGAAATACTCTCCCATTTTCAAAGAAACAAGAGGTTCTGAAAATAAATATCGTAACCAGATTAATAAACGGCGCTATTTTTGGTCTAATTACAGTGATCGCTTTGAAGCCATCAGGATTTTAGTTCCTCCTAGTTCTTACCAGGTTCTAGAACAGGCCAATCATGCCATGAACTATATTGAGAAACTAAAGGTATCGGGTACGACTACCGAAGAAGAAACAGAGGTGTGTCTGTTTGATTTTGGGAACTATATTATTGCTGAGATGTTTCGCGGTCCGCGTAGCAAGATTCATCTCATTAAAAAAGTTGATGCGGGGAATCTGATGAGTCAGCAGAACCTATCCTTAGCAAGCCTTAGATCTCTACCATCCGAATCCCACAGTCATAAACATCTCTGGCAAAATGACTCTGAGCGATGGTTGAGGACAAGGAATATTATCCCCAATGCTGGGATAACCCAATTCAAGATTTCAGCCACCTTTCACTTGCCCTATCATCCTCAGCAGGGAATTGCCCCTTAAACTGTGTTTTGGGCACGAAGACCGCGCCCCTATACCAAGTGGTTAGATTGACGTTGAATCCTAGTTGGATAGGCCGCTAGGCCCATTCCACAAATGCTCTGTTGTAGGATAGCCTTCCCGGCTGTCCATTAGCAAAAGTGAGATGCACCCGATCAACTACCCCCAACAGCCGGAAGATTCCCAGTTCTCAATGCCGTAGGGGTGAGGTTGGCAGAAATTTATGGTTAGATAGTACGATCGGCCCGATCGTGCCTCTCCCCAGCCTCCCTCGATCGTCCCGTTCCATCCATCACGCCCGATCGTTCCCCCTCCCCTCGCCGCATCCCATGGCTGACCCTTCCTTTCCTGAACCTCGGATTCCCACCTGGCAAAGCCCTCCCGAACCCATTGCCAGCCAGTACAATGTGCCCCGATCGCCCGTGGTGCGGGTTTCTCCCAATAAGCGCTGGCTGTTGGAACTGGAACGCCCCCCCCTGCCGGATCTCAGCCTTATTGCTGCCCCAAGTCTCCACTTAGCGGGGCTGGATCTTAACCCCCAAACCTGGGAACCCGCCCGATCCCAGGGCTATACCTCCCTGGTGGTGCAGGACTTGGACACGGGCAACCGCACCCCCATTCCCTTGCCCGATCGCCCCCAAATTCACCATTTGCGCTGGTCGCCCCAGGGGAATTTTTTAGCCTTTACCTTGACGGAAGCCACGGGATCCGCCCTGTGGGTGTTGGAGTTAGCCACGGCTCAGGTTCGGCGCTTAACGGATCCCTGCCTCAATGCCACCTATGGCAACCCTTGCGCCTGGATTAACGAAACCGCAGGGCTATTGTGTAAGCAGATTGACCCTGATGGCGGGGATCCCCCCACGCCGCCCCCCTTGCCCCTGGGGCCCCAAATTGAAGAACACAGCGGCCCCCCTAGCCCGTCCCGCACCTACACCCACCTCCTCACCAGCCCCCATGATGAGGCGCTGTTTGAGTATTACCTGACTTCCCGCCTGGTGATCGTGGATTTACAGGGGAACATCACCCCCTGGGCTGCTCCGGCCTTGGTGGATGAAATGACGGTTTCCCCCGATGGCCAGTGGGTACTGGTGGAAACCTTCCATCGCCCCTTTTCCTATCAAGTTCCCCTGTGGCGCTTTCCCCACCAGGCCGAGGTCTACGATCGCCAAGGCCAACCCGTCTATACCGCTTCCGAACTGCCCCTTAACGAAACCGTATTGCCCCAATATGATGCCGTGCGACCGGGGCGGCGTTGGGTCAATTGGCGGGGCGATCGACCGGCAACCCTATTTTGGGTGGAAGCCCTAGATGGGGGGGATCCCCGCCAAGAAGTCCCCTGGCGGGATGGGGTCTATGGCCTAGAAGCGCCTTTTACGGGGGATCCTCGGTTAATTTGGCGGCTGGCCCTGCGCTTCCAACGGATTACCTGGGGGCAAGATCACCTGGCCCTGGCCATGGAAGCCTGGTACGACAGCCGCCAAGTGCGCACCTGGAAGCTGGATCCCCGCCAGGAAGGGGGAGATCCCCAACTGCTGCAAGAGCGGGATTTTCAGGATGCCTACAGCGATCCGGGGGAATGGATGACCGCCCCAGGGAGCTATGGTTGGCCCACCCTCCTCTTTGCCCCGGATGGGGAAAGCGTTTATTTGGAAGGCTACGGGGCCAGCCCCCAGGGGGTTTATCCCTTTTTGGATCGCTGGCGGGTGACCACTGGGGAAAAAACCCGCCTTTGGCAAGCGGCGGATCCCTATTTTGAGTCTGTGCGGCTGGTGCTCGATCGTGAAGGCCACCAATTCATCACCCACCGCCAAAGCCCCACGGAGCCGCCCAATTTCTATCGCCACGATCGCCGCCCCGATCGCCCCCCCACGATCACCCCCATTACCCACTTCCCCGATCCCCTGCCCTGGTATGGCAACATCACCCGCCAGGTGGTGCGCTACCAACGGCCCGATGGACTCACCCTATCCGGCACCCTCTATCTGCCGCCCCCGCTCCCAGATACCCCGCGATCGCCCTTGCCCGTGTTGTTGTGGGTCTATCCCGAAGAATATCGCAGCCGGGACAGCGCCGGTCAGGTGACCACCGCCGCCAACATCTTCAGCCGCCCAGCGGGGAATTCCGTCCTCTTTTTGCTGACCCAGGGTTATGCCATTTTGGATAACCCCACCCTGCCCATCCTGGGGGAAGGGAAAGCCCAGCCCAACGACACCTACATTGAGCAGCTTTTGGCCAGTGCCCATGCTGCCGTGGACTTCCTGGGGGATCAGGGGATTGCGGATCCCCAGCGGGTGGCCGTGGGGGGGCACTCCTATGGAGCCTTTACCGTGGCCAACTTGCTCGCCCACAGCGATCGTTTCCGGGCGGGTATTGCCCGCAGCGGAGCCTACAACCGCACCCTCACCCCCTTCGGCTTCCAGGGGGAACAGCGCACCTACTGGGAAGCCCCGGACACCTACCTGAAAATGTCCCCCTTTGCCGTGGCCGATCGCATCAAAGCCCCCCTGCTGCTCATCCATGGGGGCGACGACAGCAACCCCGGCACCTATCCCCTCCAGAGCGAGCGGCTCTATGAGGCCATCAAAGGACTTGGGGGCACCGTGCGCTGGGTGGTGTTGCCCAAGGAAGGCCATGGCTACCAGTCCCACCAGGCCGTGGGTCATGTGCTGTGGGAAATGGCCGCTTGGCTCGATCGCCACCTGGCTCCCCACCTGACTGCCCCGCCTCCCCCGGCCACTTGAGCAACTGGCCAATCACCGTGATCGGGTTCCTGGTTAGGGGAGTCTAGGGCTGTAACACCTAAGAGGATCTTTGAAAACAGAACCTAACCCCCATAAACCAGCGACAATCTGCTGTTGTAGGGGAAGGGTCTCCCTGTTCACCCAGATTTTTCAACATCCTCCAAGGGCGGGATCCCCCAACTTGCCCCCGTCCGTTGCCGTTGCTGGGAGAGTGCCAAGCCATGAAACGGGAAATTGCTGAACGGTTCAGCCCCTTTGGGGAAGCCGATTGCGAATCAGAAGTTAAACTACTCAAGGGCGACTATAGCCACTACTTTTTTTACCATACCCGGTTCAATGCCCAGGCCCTCGATCGTGACACCTATCTGATCATCGGGCGGCGCGGTTCCGGCAAAACGGCCCTGGGGCAATTTTTCTCCTTCCAGCAAATGATGCCCCAGGCGATCGCCATTGATGTGGATGAACCCGTGGTCTTTGAGCAAGTCCTGGAAGCCATGACCCCCGCCCTTTCGGACACGCGGGAAATCGCCATCCCCCGTCTGGCCAAGGTGTGGGACTTTGTGCTGTGGTCTGTGGTTTTCCGGGAACTCCAAGACCAGGATCCCCTGATCCGAGCCGCCTGTATTTTCGGCGATCGCAGTGGCAAAATTTCCACCTTTATCCGCCACATCATCAACGGCCTGATCAAGCGTGTGGTGGAAACCAACGCGGATCTGGTGGATGCCCTAGGGGGGATTTTTGACGATAAACGCATTCAGTCGGGGAAAGAGGCCGTCTTCCGCCTCGCCCGCCGCAAACCCGTGATTATCGCCGTGGATACCCTGGAAAACTACGCCCTCACCAGCAACCCGGTGATGTGGGCCACTGCTGCCCTGATTCAGTGCGGTTCCGAGTTTAACCGGGATCACTCCCGCCGGGGGGTGCATCTCAAGATTTTTGCCATGGCGGAAATTTTCCCCTACCTCAAGGAAGCGGTGATCCTCAACCCCCTCAAGTGCATTCGCAACGAAGTGTATTTGCACTGGCGGCCCAAGGATTTGATGCGGCTGGTGAGTTGGCGTTTTTACAACTACTTACAGGCTTTTGGCCGTCTAGCGCCAGAATCCCAGCATATTAACTGGGATCATAACCAGGATGTTTTGAGCAAAATGTGGCAACCCTATTTTGGCACCCAACTGCTCAGCGGCCTGGAGCGCTGGGAACTGACATTCCCCTATGTGCTGCGCCACACCCAAATGCGGCCCCGTCAGTTAATTGTATTGTGTAATGCCATTGCCACGGAGTCCCGCCGCGCTGGCACCTTTCCGCAGTTTGAACCGCGATCGATCGTCAAAGCCATTGAGCGCATTGAGGTGGCTCTAGCGGAAGAAGTGATCAACGCCTACAGTTCCGTGTATCCACGGGTGAGCCGCATTTTAGATGCCCTGTCGGGGTTGCCCATGGTTTTCAAGGGCAATGAACTGGACAAACGGGCTTCCCACACTGCCGGGGAATGGGAGGGGGGGGACTATTCTCCCCTGGCTTTCCGGCAGTTGGTGGCGGAGTTGGGGATTGTGGGGCGGGTGCGTTCTTTCAACCGCAGCCAGGGAATTGCAGAGGTGGATTTTGAATATAGCAGCGAGAGCCGTTTGCCGTTGTTGGTATCGGATCTTTGCGCCATTCATCCCATGTTTTACCGTAAGTTCCATATTCAGCTTACGCAAAATCTGGTGATTTATCCTTTCCCCGATCATGAGGAATACGAGGAATTAAAGCATTTAGCGATCGCTCGATCGCTCTAGCTTCCTGAACCCAAATCTCTCACCCCAATGCTCGCAATAGCCAACCCTAACCCGATCGCCCATGGAAAGGGTCTATTGCACTGGGGTGGGTTCCCTTACACTGGGGTAGGTTCACTGGGGAGCATCTCGCTTTTGCTAATGAACAGCTTTGCCAATGAACAGCCGAGACAGCTATCCCACAATAGAGAATTGGGTGGGATGAGCCTTTGGCCTGTCCGGTAGAGGGAATCCCCCCGTGGTTGCCCTGAACCCTCGGCGATCGTTCCAAAGTGAAATGCTCCCGGTCTTTTGAGGATTTTTTGAGGAATGATGGGAACCTTGAAAATCCAGGCACCACAGCATCGAATCTGCACTAACGTGAGTTCGATAGCCCTCACCCCCCAGCCTCCTCTCCCAAACTGGGCGAGCAGGGTGGTTTCATGAAACGGCTAGACCCGTACAAACTCGTGGATCTTTCTGGGGCCAGCCCGCAAAACCCAGGGCGGGTTTAGTTAAATCATGGGTTAGAATCCTAAACTGTCTCGAAAACCCGCCCCTACAGA
>Ga0129333_10003219_pt1 | contig 15242 bp, 8 predicted proteins | sample CPB6_08_DNA_FD_94474 | JGI IMG/M metagenome (GOLD analysis project Ga0129333, IMG submission 94474) | Freshwater to marine salinity gradient microbial communities from Chesapeake Bay, USA - CPBay_Sum_0.6_0.8_DNA | ecosystem: Environmental > Aquatic > Marine > Coastal | place: USA: Chesapeake Bay...
AACTAATTTGTGATAAGCTATATTTTGGTAAGTCAGTTTCGCTAAATGATTGTATTAAAGGGTTGAATGAATATATTTGGAAGAACAATCTAACTGATTACTACCCTAGTCTGTTCGTTAGCTCTTCAGGAAAATATACAAGCGGAACCCAGCAGTTGGATAAGCTTAATACTTGGGCCGACATAATTTACTCACCTTTGTATAGTGATAAGGCAGACTTCACAGTATACGACAGGTTCCTAGATTATATAAATTCAAACTATAAGCAAGAGAATTATGTCTCCAAGGGTCCATTCACGAAACTACTGAAGGCACTCTCTTTTGCTGCACACGATTACGATAACTTTACTACACAGTTAAAGTCTTTAAATAGCATCGAGAACTGCCCAGCAGAGTACCTGCCTTTCCTTGCAGATTTAATAGGTTGGAAACTTTTCGGGTACAATCCTGATAGATGGAGACTCCAACTAAGAAATGCTATTGAAATTTACAAGAAGGCTGGAACTAAAAAGAGTCTTCAAGTTTGCTTGAATACTGTTTTTCCTAAAGACGCTTTCAGTATTGAGTCCGATATTACTGAGCTTTGGGAATCATACATACCTTATTTAATCTACTATGCCCTAGCTACAGACTCAGAGTATTTCAAATCCTACGATATCTGGACGGTCGATAAAGCAGAATTAATGGGTGTTATTGGGTACTCAAATGAGAGCATGGACGAGAATATTAAGTTAAGTGTTGATAGAATATTATTTGAAATATATTCAACATTTAGACAATCATTCGAAGTTCCATTCCTCAGAGAAGGTTATTTTTATCGTGGAAGACAGTATAGGATTCCACCCTTTGAAGAATATCCATATTACATAAATGTGGAAGTAACTTGGAAGATGCTGAACTTCATTCAAGATCGTTTAGTATGCTTTGGAGTTTCTAAGGAGTTTGCAAAACAAGTTAGGGATTATATTGAACTCCATACAATCTCAAAGGAAGCAGATACTAGGTCTTTTGGGTGGTTGTTCTTTACTTCTGGGTACAACTCACCACCAAATTTAGACAACGTAATAGCAACATTAAATGAAACTCAATTCGACTATGTTTCTTTGTGGTCTGGCAAGTCCTCACACTTTAAGTTAATACTTGATACAGAAGATTTTGATTTTACAAAGAAAGAAATTGATGCGGTTGATTCAGGGAATGCAGTTCAAATAGCATCGCAAATTATCAATGATTTTGCTCCTGCTCACGCTATACCGTTAGTTACTTTGCAATTAAATGCATCGGATACTATAGAGTTTGAATCCTATAACCTACCCATAGTAAACTACAATAAGGAAGAGATAGTTAGCTTAGGAAATTTAGAAACTTCCGCTTTTGTTGCTGATGGTAGCGTTGTTGGAAATTCACCAAGAAATACTATAAGAAAAAGAAACTATGAAGAAGTATTCCCTAAAGTAGGGTACTACGATAGAACTGGTTTTAATATGCCTATCTCCTGGGATTACTCGACCGAACTATCAGGGCTTCCACTAGGTCTAATTCCTAGTTCTTTACAATTCCAAACTATTGCTTTCAATGTTTTAGGGCAATTTAACTATAACAATATACCAGAAGTATATCATCAATGTAATGATAATAACTCAAGTAAATCTTTTTACGGATACCCAGTAAGCTCAACTCTAAGATGTAGAGGCATCTCATTTAATTCACAAGGTGACTACCATTGTGACCGAGGTCAACTCCCAGATATCTATGCTGTTATACATCAAATTGAGGAAGAAAGAAAGTATTACGAAGCATCAGGATTAATATACTCTGCAATATTTGCACTAAATGGTAATTACGAAGCTATAACAAATAACCCATGGCTCGATATACCAAGATCCCATGCCAATACTCTCACAGAGTTTGATGGGTGGTTCCCAAATAATTTAGATAATTACTATTCTTATAATTTTGGAAAAGATCTTCATTACTTATACAAGATATACACAACACAATTTCAACGACATCAATTAAATGAGAGATATCATTATGTTGGTGGTCCTAATATATTCTCTCATACTTTTGGACCTATTGTATCAAACTATGATTTTGAGTTAGGCGACACTTCACAGTTTATTACTAGCATATCCTCAACAAGTAAGTTTACTCCTGGTAGAGATCCATTTACTTTCTCAGGGACTGGAACCTATGTCGCTAGTTCAACATCCTCAAATTATATTGGAACTTATGAGTTAGTCAATTCATCCATACTAACAAATGTTGAGTTAGTAATGACTTCTGGGTCTAACTCCACAAACTCAATCTCTGTAATACGCTTAGATCATTCTGAACAGCCTGAGTATGCAAATGACTATATGTTTGAAAGATCATTTGTAAAAATGCATTCAACAAATGGGCTAACCAGAATAAGATTTGATCTTAATAAGTATGACTCCAATTTCTTAATACCAAATCACGAATTTAAATTAAATATTAACAGCCTAGTATCAAACTTTAATGGACTGCAACTAGGTGGAAAGACTATGGGAATCTGGATTCATACCAAAGATGAAGAAGGGAAGATCTGGTCATTCGATAAGAGTAAGAAGTGGTCTAGGCACGATTCCTTGATTAGTAAGACAGAACTATTCAATAATTATACACATTTCTATTCTTTCGAGGAAAGATTCAGAGGTGAAAGTACTGATGAAACTTTAGATCTAAGGTGTATTGAAATGACTATTAATGGTGGGAACCAAAATCAGTTCCTTACACTTAGTGAGTCAGACTTCCAAAACTTTGAATTAGAATTCCATACTTACAATAGAAGATGTGATAAGCCAAAATCTTATTACCATCCAGGCAAAGACTACTCAAAATTATTTGGAGACTTGCATCGTCTAGACCAGAAGTATGTTGTTGAAATATTCCTGGCACCAGAGAATACTAACATAGATAAATTTCTTTTGATAGATAAGGTTGAGATATTAGATTTAACTATGAATAAAATGTCTAAGCCTATAATATTTTCAGGGTGCCCTGACGTAAGAATGGACCTATCTAAGTACCAGTTACAATCCATATTTAAATTCTGGAATGATATTGCAGGAAAGAATTCTACTGATGGACTAGCTAGTAGAGTAGATACAATTACAGAAGGTGTAATGCTTACTGATGGTGGATCTAGGCTGGACTATAGGGTCGATTCTTCATGGTATTCCCCGACTAAGACTAAGGCATTGATAACAACTTTGAGGGCTGATTTATAATGTTTGTAAAAGGTTTTGGAGAGCACATAATTGATATCCTAACTGTCAATCCCGAGCTTAGTGGGATTGCTTCGGCTAGCTCTATTCTAGATGTCTCAAACTACACCTTTCAGGCTCTAACTTTTGGAAAGGATGCAGAGGGCTTCAAGCATCACGCCCACACAATTCACTCTGAGTCAGATGGTGTGTACAATAATGGCAAACTACATATTGTAGTTTATAATAACACTTCACCATCTTCTTACCATTCCTCGGCTACTAAGGCTTACTTCTCTTCAACCTACAACTCAGATCCAAACTACCCACACTACTATGATACTAGGTTAGAGCGTGCTTCAACTGTTACGAATGTTTCTTCTGCCGGGGAAGTAGGTCATTATTTAAACCCAGCAGCGGTAAGTTCAACTTCGGGGTTATGGAATGTGGTAGGTGGGTTCCCACCTTCAACAGTAACTGAGTATGTCATGTATAATCCTACTGGAGGATTAGTCACTAGTGGTAGTATGAAGTCTGGATTCTTTAATGAACATTCATTAATGAATCCTAGTGGATATTTAACATTTGCACAAATTAGCGCAAGCTCGGCATCCTCTGTAAAATCTACTATTAATGGTTGGGCCTCCGGGGCTTTGGTAACAGCATCTGGTATTGATACTAATGCCCAGATCCAAATATGCGTTACCTTACATACCTCTGATTTAGCAAGTTTAGCTGCATTTGGTGGATTAAATCACATTGGGGTATGGTGTCTAGATATAAGAGAGATGCTAGCGTCTGGAAATGTCCCGCCTTACACCTGGAATGCTAAAAACGATAATAGAAAATATAAACTAGTAGCTAAAAAGACTTTCTGGGATGACTTGCTTTACCATGAAGATTTTGGTACGAACCCAGGATTTGATGAATATTTAGTTAATGCAGATACTTCTATAAGCCCAGTCAATGAGGGTCCAGAGTATATATTTGATATAAAGTTTACCTAAAATGATAGTCAACACACAAGATAATTTGGGAATGAAAGGTCATCTAAGCATCAGTAAAATCTTTAAGGATGGTACTGAGGAATTAGTATTCGATGATAAGAACGTCATCGTTTCAGGCTTCGGATGGAGCCTAGCATACCTTTTCTCTAAAACAGGTTCTGACCGCATTACAGACTTTCAGATCGACCGTTTTCAGGTGGGGGTAAGCGGACATCAAGGGAATCAAGTTAGCTCAACCTACGAGCTTTCTGGCCCTTTAAGCAGCGTTGCAGAGTACGTTGGGGATGGTGTAGACAGCAATGTATACTCTTTTGAAGCCTATCAATGGAAGAATGGGCAGGCTTACCCAGATTCAATCTATGGTAAGATCCCATCCTCAAAGATTACTAAGATTGATGACAGAAGCGTTAGATACACAATACTTCTAGATGAGGACTCCTGCAATGGACTTACAAGAGACGGTTCTGATGCTTATCTAAATGAGATCGGATTGTTTGTTAAGAACCCACAAGCAGATAACCCTGAGTGCTCTGTTTTAGCAGCATACAGATATTTTAGTGAAATTAAGAAGACTGAAGATTTCGGCCTAATCTTTAGATGGACAATTTCTTTCGGATAATAGACCATGTTTAACCCAAGCGATATTTATACTGAATCAAACTTCTCAAATCTATTTGGATGCTGGACTAGCCCTGTAACCAAATTCGATACAAGCTCCTTTTACAACTGGGAACAAGATAATATTCCAATTGTAGAGCTAGAGGAAAGGACTGAGTTGCTCTGGGAGAGATTAGGTCATCCCACTTCTGCTGTTGACGGATTCTCTTTTGTAGTATCAGCAGACGCTACCGATGAATGCAACTCGAATATTTTCACTACCCTTTCTGGATGCTTAGAGAAGTTGCCGGAAGTTATAAATTCTCCTTATTTGATTGAGGTCGCAAGTTTCGGAGAATTGGGAGAGTTAAACTTATCTAATAAGATATTTGGTGCTAATGGATCTATTGAAATTATAAATAGAAACTATGCTAAAATTCATCCATTAGGCTATTTAAATGGATCATTAACCGCATACCCTCCGTTAAACTATTGTGAATATTACAATGGTGGATATTTAACTTCTTCATTAGCTATTACAGATGAAGGTGATTTTGGATTATTACCAAGTATCCCAAACCATTTTAGACTTGCAAAAGTTTTATCATTAAATTCTACATTAGTTAGTTCTAATATTTTTGATCAAAGATATGTAAATAACATAACTGTATTTAATAGGTCATCTGTGATAACAAACAATACTAGAATGACCGTTAGTTTAGCAGATACTAATACTATCGCTTCTGCATTTACTCAATTCAATGATTTTAGCGCAGCTTTTACTCCATATGAGTATAGTCCAGATGGAAGTTATAATGAGTTCCTAGACACTTATGATGTAACCTCCAATTACAGTCAATTTGATATGAAGCTTGATGACAGCGAAGGAGTAGCAGCTTTAATTTATGCAAATAGACTATCAAAAATTTCAGTAAATAATTGCAATGGTAAAATTTATATTAGGAATTTTACAGTAGATGGTGGTGGAGATTTTTCAGGTACAGAACGTGGAATAGATATAAGAAACTCAAATGTACTTTTAGAGGATTGCACGACCGCAAGATGTAGAAAATCTGGGTTGTATGCTGAGAACTCAAATGTAATTTTAACTAGATCTTTTGCTGCCTACAGAACTTATGACTTTGATAGTGATTCAAATAGAGTCGGTGCTCCTTTAGAAACAAAATTATCAAATGATTATTATCATGTAGAAGTTAATAATTTAGGGGCAGGTATAGATCTTGTAAACAGTAACTTAACTATAAGTTCTACCTATGATAGAGAGTACGAAACTCTTAGTTCCATGTCTGATAAGGTCTTCGGTAATGCTGGGATAAACTTCATTTTCCTACCAACAGCGGGAAATATATTTTGTTTATCAAGAAATGATGTAGGAATAAGGGCAGTAAACTCTACTATTAATGGTGGGTTAAATGAATTAATAGAGAATAAATTTACTCAGTTTGATAATAAGTATCATATATACAATTTATTCTTAGAACTTAATTCTGATTATGGAATGCTTCTAGAAAATTCAAAGTTCAACTTCAGCGGTAGATTATTAACATTAAGCAATTTAATAGGTTTAGAAGCAAATAATTCAATTTTAGAATTAGATAATTATGTAACTCAATATAACAACTTAGAGGGTATTCGCCTCAATAATTCCATACTAAAATATAATAAAGATAGCTACAAGCCGGATGTAGTTGCACTTGACACTAATTCTAATAGAGTAAGCCAACTATCATTACATTGGAATGGCTCCAACTTATTATGCAATAACTCAATCATAGAGCCAGTAATTGTATCATCAGTAAGCTCTACGTTTGGTAGAGTTACAATTAGTCCATCATTAGACGAGGTAACCCCACAAGTTAGAGTTTTAAATAACTCGTTCGTTCACTTAATAAATGTTGCTTCCGAAGTTGGTAATAGTAATTTGATTACCTCCGACTCCGTAAAAGGAACTTCCTTCTTTGTTGATAACAACTCAAAACTTCTTCTAAGAGGAACTAGCGAGCATCCTACAACTATTATTGGTCCTAATTCTTTTACATCACAAAATAATAAAGCAGGGCTATGCGCTAAAAATAATTCCACCATAACCCTCCAAGGACCAACACTACTCGTAGATCATGGTGTTGCCTTGCTAGCGGAAGATTCATCGACTATTGAGATTAGTCCAGTTCAAGATGGTGGTAAACTTTTAGTTTCTTCCTTTAATCTAGAAAGTCCATTAAATCATACCATTGTGGAAATCCATTCTACAAGAGCAGGTATAGTATTAAATAATAATTCTAATCTAAAGGTTAAAGATCTAGGAAATTATGATGCACTCTGGTTGAACGGTACTTACGGAGATGAGGCAAGATTGAATAGTTTTGACTACACCCCCGATGCTACTTACTTCAGCGGAGGCTCTTTACAGTTCTACCCAAATCCAAATCTTCAAAGTTTATACTCTGTAAATGCTGGTATTGAGTCGTTGGGCAAAGATATCTATGACTCCTTGCCAACGATGGAGTCTAATGGATTCAACTATATTATTCATGATATAAGTAACCCAAATAAGTTCTCCTTCTCATCCTATACTAATGGTGGTATGTGTGTAAGAGCATTAAATAATTCTAATATAGATTTAAAGAATGTTCACTTCCCATGTGGATGGTGGGATGCCTCCGATGTAATCTATACCAGTAGTGGGCAAGATAATTACTGCTCAAAGACGTTCATTTGGAATATTGCAGATAGCTCTAAACTAAATGCTGATTATATATCTGTTAATAAAAAGCACCCAGCAGATTCGGGGTATTTTGGACCTTCAGGTGTTTGGACTGCTACTGCAAGTGGTGCTCCAAGCTCAACACCTGATACAGGTACAGTATCTTTGCTAGACTATTACGGTGCTTGTCCATCATCAAGCATTCACTTGTATGCACAAACTAGTGCTACAAATAGAGGCCCATTCAGACTTTATTTCTCAATAGACCCTGCAATTAATTGGGCAGTCCTGAACACCAATGGTGATTATGATGGTTATTTTAACCAAGTTTATGCTCAAGGGTATCAAGCATCAGGTAATTTAATAATATCTGGTCTGGGTGTTTCTGGTAATTACAAGAATGTATACCTATATAATTCTCAGACAAGTAGCGTTCATGCTTCAGGATTCTACTACGCTTCATCTATAATAAATGAGCCAAGAACTACAAGAGTTATGCTAGATGATTCAGCCGCAAATTGTTTTGCTAACGCTAAACATAATTCAGTAGGAAAATCAGGTTTAGCTAAACTTGTTAATATTCATTACCCAATAGCTAATGAGTTTGGTGGTGAATCTTCAGAAACAAAAACCCACGGTAACGGGGTTAAGTCTGTAAATAAATTTGACCTTGAAGGGGATAACTAATGGTAACTTTTTCTGAATCTAATTATAAGTATTACAATCCAATAAGATTTTTTAAAGCTAATGATCCATATTATTACGAAGTAGATAATATACCATTAAAACAACTCCAAGAAAACTGTAATTTCTTGAAGGATCAACTAGAGAACTTAGATCTAAATTCATTACTTGGTAACTTATCTTCTTCACCAGTAACTAGGTCTGTCATATCAGAACTCCAGCCATACACTTTTGGTCAGGATAATATTGTTAGAGTTCGGCCTGGAAGATACACCGCTAGGGTTAATGATGCTTATAGTATTCACTCTCTTCAAGTTTTAGAGCAAATAGCTGGTATTACTTGGAGCGAATACAATATGTACAATGCTAAAACAAATCTAGACGGATATGTTTTTAGCACTCTAGAAAAGTTCAAAGTATTAATGGCAGATAATTTCTTGGGAATGAATGGTTTATATGAAAGAGCCTTTACCCTTCCCATGCTAGATGATAGCAACGATACCGCATCCCCTTACCTTTCTAATGATACTTTAGATTATGAAGGTCTTCCACCTAATAGATTTCCTCCGTACAAGACATTGTATGGAAGGCTCATTGCAAGCAATATGTCATCTGGGAGCTTTAATGTACCTGGGGACAGTCTAGGCTTGCCAGAACTTGAATCTGAATTTATTAAGAAATGGAGAGGTTACGCAAGAACCGCAATAGTTGATGTACCAGAAGAATTGCAAATAGAAATTCCTCCTTTTAATCAGGAAGACTTTTTCTATTATGACACTAACGGAGTCAAACAATTAATTACTGAGGCGACTCAACGTATAGATCTGCTATTTATCTATTCAAAACCAATAGATATGTCTTCAACAACTATTGCCATCCCAAACACTAGTAGATCACCAAGAACTATAAACTCACCTACCTTAGGTATTGTTAAAGGGGCTGGAATAGGAGTTAACTTTAAAACTGGCATTAATAACTCTAATGGAGTAACAAGAACAAGTCTCATAGATGCAGACGGAAACCCCATGATACTACCAAACGTATCAGATGACCAAAGCTTATTCACAGGTTTTGATGGGGTAAAAGGTTCGTTCCCATCCCCAGATGATTTGATGAATATCACTCCTCTGCTAGTAGAAAGTTTAGAGGCAGACTCTACTGCTTTGATTGGTCAATCAATTCTACCAATAGCTTATATTGTTGTAAAAGCATTGCCTGAATTAAATATCAACAATGTGCCAATAATAGAGGAAAGTGATGTTATAGATATTAGACCTTTCTTTAGAACAACAGAACTAAGCTACAACGAAAGATCTGGTCTTGCAGCGGCTACTCCACAAATTAGCCTAGCAAACCCCGTTGCTAGCGAAAGGTATGTTGATTTAACAGCAAAGAAAATAAATGAGGAGTTAGGAGTTCTTCGAGATGCTATAGGGGTTACTTCCTCAGGATTGCAAACTTGGTCGAATGTTGTTCTTCAAACAATTGTCCCTAAGATTGTATGCGCTGGTAGCGTTATCGGTGGATTAAAAATGGGGCCAGAAAGCGCACTATTTAATTTAATTAAGAGATCTTCCATTGGCCAAGGTAAAAATGCTCAAGAGATAATTCAAATAGTAGAAAAAGAGTTCGGCTATTTAGGTATCAGCAACGATCCTGAATGGGATAGAGCATTTGGAGGAACGAATGGGGATGGGCAAGGTAGAAGACCATTACCATCGGGATTGTATGGGCCTGGAGCATGGATTAACATGGCTTTAGAGCCTTTAGGATTAGAACTTCCACGCGCCAATCAAGGTTTATTTTCCACATTACCAAATACTCAAAAAGTTTATTTAGGGTATGGTAATCAAGGAGCTTCATTTGGTGATGCTCTATGGTACAATGGTAGAAGAATAAATAATTACCCATCCTATTCTTGGGGTTCCTCAGGGTCAATAGATTCTAGCTACTCAGAGCTTTATAATGGAGCAGTCCCAGCTACAACTATTGCTCAGATTTTTGAAAATAATGGTGGAAGAAATATCAATTCTAGAAAGAGTTTACTATATTTCTCAAAAACAATTACTTTAGATAATTGGGATGAATTAGCTGCGAGAGGGTTTGGTGATTTCTCTGTAAATATTAAATATAAAAACTGTGTACCCGCAGGAAAATCAAAACAAGTTTATGATCAGGATTATCTTTTCGACTCTTGGACAACTAAAGAATTTTTAGAGAATGGTAAAGCTAGGTTCACTATATTTGTTCCCGTCATAATTTCAGATTGGCAACTGGATATAAAATCGTTCCTGTTTAGTCCATACAATAATCAAAAACTTTTTACTAATTATTATGTCATAAATTCAAGAATGAGTAGAGGCAGCTATGGTAAAAATGTTAGTATAATTAATGATTTCAGAAAAGATACTAACACAACTTATGGCAATCTAACTAAGGATGAAAGAAGAGGGTTGAGATATTTTGGGCATGAGCACGGCATGGCTGCAATCCCCTCTATAGATTTCGAAGTTGTGGCTTACCCGAACAGACCAGAATTCTTGCATCAAGGCACTACAGCAATGTCAAGAACTGACGGAACCACCACAGTACAAGTTTCTCTATAATTATGGCTATTAGAGGTGGATGTGGGGATCTTTTTCCTGGCAATCAGCCAATAGATCCCTACGTTTCTTCAATAGTTATTCCTGTCTATATTCCATCAAATCCTATAATTTCAAATCCAATAGATCCTGTAGGTCCAGTTATTGGAGGAAGTAGTGGAGGTGGTGGAGGTAGAGGTGGGCCTGGGCCAGGAAGAGGAGGTCCAGTAAATCAAGCTCCAAAATGGAAATGTGTAGTCCCAGGCCAATGTAGCCTTTGCGATGGTGCGCCAGGAAACCCACTTCCTACAGATCCTAATTGTGTGTATAGTGATCAAGCTACTTGTATAGCTAACTGTCAACCGTTACAGATAAAATATAAATGCCAAGATATTTACGAGTACTGTCCACCACCAAAGTCTAATGTACGATTCCTAGCAAGAAGACAATGTTTACCCTGTGATGGTCAGCCTGGAAATCCTCAACCTAGCGACCCTTCTTGCAGATTTAATGATCTTGCAAGTTGCCAGCAGGGTTGCGCTGCTGTAACTCCAGATACAAGAGAATGTGTATCTCAAATTAAATATAACATACCTCAAGTATCTAATAATTCAGACCCAATCATAGTACAGACAGCTCAAGTCTATAATGAGACTCAACTATCAACAAATACATATCAACCACAAGTTCAAGTAAATGTTCAAAATTCAAATGTAGTATTGAGCACCCAAACTGTACTTCCCAGTTTAAATTTAAATAATAATCTCTATCACCCAAAGTATAACTTTTTTTCTTTAGAAACTATTAATGACTCTTACACTTACTATGTAAAACATAATTTCAATAGCAATATATTTAGCCCTAGAATAGCAAGTGAACTAAATGACCTACTAGTTTGTTTAAAGAATAAAGAACCGTGGAATGAAAATTTAGTTGCAGCATTAACACTAAATAAAATTTATGTTTCACTAAACCCAAACCTAATAACAACATTCAATGCTATCAGACATATTAATGGAGAAAAAGTAAATATTGAATCATTCTTGAATATGCTCAAGAAACATATATTGACTGATACTTTAGATGAATTTGATGGTAATTATTTCTATGAGTTAGCTGAGAGGCAGAACACAGAAAACTATGTAGTCCTAACTAATGTAGCTAGTACTGAATCAAACGAGATAACATCAATAACAAAACTAATAGCTAATGGAGTTAGGGCAGATACTAGATACTCAGAAAATTCTTTAAGCAAAAATTTAAGAAGACAAAGAAGACTAAACGAAGATATTAATACCAGAACTTGTGCGTGTACTCTCGAAGGAGATGTGAAAGAGCTACTGATTCCTAATGCTGGTATTTGCGTCTTAACACAGTCGAATGGAAGCTTCAATATAGAGAACAGCCCTGGGGATGGGTATTACTTGTATTTAAACACGGTTGACTCTGGATGTATTCCTTACAGCTATGACACAGATGTATCTGCGGCTTTGATAGCACCACCACAAGTAAGATACGAAGCTCTTAGAATATCTGATATTAACCCAAATCTCTTTTTAACTTGTAGATCAACAAGCTCCTCGCATGAGTTTCTACCAGGGGACAATCCACAAACTAACTTAGAGTCTATGTACTTTAAATTAAATTTAGAGTCCGTAACGTCCGTTGAGGATTCTAATTTATTAATTGATACCACCAACGCAACTTATACTTTGATCACTAATGAGGATGAGATCAAAGAACATACTGGTAATAATGGATTTGCTGTTAGCAGAGTAAACATAGATTACAGAGATCCTATTTTTAGATATGCTCAGGAAACAAGTTCTATATCAGCAACTCAAACAGACCTAAGCTTCAGAAGATTTAATAGCAGATTAAATTTAGATCCTATCCTTACGAGAAATTTACCATTTGGATTAGTTTTAGTCCCAGTTAGAGGATCTAGACACAACCCATTTAACGGTAGATCTGTGATTAAAAACTTTGATAATTTTGTAGAGAGGTCAATAGAACTAACTTATTCTTTGGATCATCTAAAAGAACAAAGGCTTTCCACTAGAGCTTTGAATTCTGTTCTTTTAGCTAAGTCAAATGAAACTAGGGTGGGTATTGCAGAGCCTGTAGACACAGAAGCAGTAAGCTATGTTTTTGATAAAAATTCAGAATTTTTTGTCAATAATATGTATAACTCTATAGATTATTTTAGCTCTGTTAACCAAGTATCATCCTACGGTGCTTCATACTTAATAAAAGATGTGTTAGATTATGTAAAGACTTACCATAATACGTCTAGCCTTTACTGGTTTGATGTGTTTAGAAGACTACCATTAAATAGATTTGGCGAACTCATGTATGACTGTACTCCTGATTTAATGGTAAAGTTGGGTAATGGGTACAGGGATAACATAAAAATAAAGAATTTATTGAATAGAGAAGATTTGGAGGATGATCTCTTGGAAGACGATCCAATAGTAGTCATCACAAAGAATGACAGAATTTAAATTTATTTAAGTTATTTTAAATTTAAGTAATAGATAGATATAGTATACAGTACTTTATACGGAGTTTAATATGAGAGGAATCAATGTTTCAGACGATTTTGTTAGCCAGATACTAGGCAAGCCAGTTGCCAAGCTATCTGAATCCAGCGTTGTAGAGGAGACCGTGAACGAGGAAACCGCAGAGGATGTCCACGTTTGCCCCCTTTGCGAGTCACATCTGGAGGAAGAGATCTCCCAAGAGAAGATTGAGGAGCACATCAACTTCTTTCTAAGCGTAATCAATGAGAACTTTGATTTCGCTGGTGATGACCTTGACGAATCAGAACTAGAGGAGTCAAATGAGGTCGATCAGGATGAAGACGAGGACGCAGAAGATGTAGATGAGATGTGCGGTCCTAAGGGAAAGAAAGAGAAGAAGATGCCTGCATTCTTGAAGAAGAAGAAGTGATATGATGCCTAACAGAGAGCAAATAAGCTCTTCTGCTAAAGCAGCAAATGCAGCAGAGGACATTCTAAAAAATCTACTTGGAGGTAAGGATTCAAACACTCCCCAACTTCCAAGTATGTCCAAGCCTCTTTCTGACAATCTATCAAGAATAAAAGTACCAGACAGCTTAGTAGAAAGCATAACTGGTATTAAGCCTAATGAACCAAAGAAGGTTATCAACGAAGAAACTGTTAAGGCTAGAGTCGAAGATTTAGTTACTAGACTTTCCTCTCTATTAAAAGAGGCTAAATCAGTTCTAGAAGAGATGACAACAACTGGGATGATAGGTGTAGGTAAAGTTCCGGTGCTTGGACAATCAGCAAAATTTCCTAAAAAGAAAATAAGTAATGGACATCCTAAAACTAATAAAAGAAACTAAATTTGTTGGTGGTAGGGGATCGTTAGAGGGTAGAATAAAAGGTCTCACTTCTCCAAAAAGATCCCACACTAAATCATCAAAAAGTAGGGTAAAGATATTCGATTCTATTACTGATGCTCTGTCAAAAGAAACCCCAGGGACTATCTTTTCTACAAAAGACTCAGATAGACTCTACGTTATAACAATTCAAAAGTGGGGTAAAGATGATGAGCAGATGGTTGGTGGTAAGACTGCCAAAGGCTTTTCAGTAGATACACCCTTTGAAGTAATTAAGAAGTATGCTGCAAGAACATTGAAGAGACACGGTAAAAGTAGTGTTGCTTCATTAAAGAAATATTTTGAAAGGAATAAAAAATAATGAGTCTACTAGTTGAATACCGTATTTTAGATAACCTAAAAGTTATAAATGAAGGGACTGGCCCTTCTTCCAAGACTAAGCTAAGAGGAGTCTTCCAAAAGTGCGATGAGCAAAACAACAATGGGAGAATTTATCCTAGACCAGTTTTGGAGAATCAAGTAAAAGCTATTCAAGAAAAGATTGCAGATAGATCTTTGGTTGGAGCATTAGATCACCCACCAAACGATGCCATTCACTTATCACAAGCTTCCCACTTAATTACAAAGCTATGGGTTGAACCCAATGGTCAAGTAATGGGAGAGTGCGAAATCCTTTCAACTCCAAACGGCCAGATCGTCAAAGCACTCATTAATGACGGTGTTAAGATTGGCATTTCAAGCAGAGGTCTTGGAACTGTAACTGAGAGCAGCAAAGGTAAATACGTTAACGAAGACTTCAGACTAATCACTTTCGATCTTGTATCAGATCCTTCAACCAAGGGTGCCTATCCTGAGCTTACTGAATCAATTAGAGAGAACAGCAACAAGGCTCAACATATTGTCTCAAAGATGAAGAATGAAAGAGTTCTTCTTACCGCATTAGAGAGAAAGATTGATGAGGCTATAGTTGAAGGTAAGAAGACCGATGCCGCGATAACGCACTTGGCAACTAGCCCAAAGGCTGGTAAGTTTGAGAAGGCGCAAGCCAAT
>Ga0129333_10003220_pt1 | contig 15240 bp, 18 predicted proteins | sample CPB6_08_DNA_FD_94474 | JGI IMG/M metagenome (GOLD analysis project Ga0129333, IMG submission 94474) | Freshwater to marine salinity gradient microbial communities from Chesapeake Bay, USA - CPBay_Sum_0.6_0.8_DNA | ecosystem: Environmental > Aquatic > Marine > Coastal | place: USA: Chesapeake...
GCACGACCATGAGAGTAATAGAACTTCTAGGTGAAGGGGCCACTAGTTTACCAACTCAACTGTATGCTCCACATCCTAGAAGTCCAGATTATCCAAAGACTGTGAAAGAAAATCTAATGAAACCTACTGCTCGACTATGGACTAGTACAGCACGACAAACAGCACGTGGTTATACTAGTGCTTGGGTAGAATGGTGCAAAAGTGAAATGCCCGGCTGGGTTGGTAAGATAGGCTTTTTATTCCAAGTCAGTGGACAGCCTAGAATATTGACCTTGAGATCAGATCAAGATGCGTTACGAGTCGCGAAAAAGTATGGACAGGATTTAAAAAGTGTTGAGCAGATGTTTTTTAGTATGCCCTGGCAAGCTATATCTCAAGACTTTGATGCCATAAGATATGTGCCTAGCGGGCATGATTTCTTTATGGGCACATGGGACGTAGAAAGCACCGCTTGGTTTGACACTAAGTTTTTACAAAATAAACAACAGGTAAAGATAGATAAGTCAAAATGAGAGCTAATGAATTTATTATTGAAGCTGGAGAACCAGAAAATCCCAGTCGTAGAGGATTCTTAAAGGCCTTGGGCGCTGCTGGTGTAGCCGCTGCCGTACCTGGTGCTGCTGCCAAAGCACTGGCACAACCCGCTGCCGCTGTTGAAGTTCCTGCTGCGGCTGCTGCCGCTGCTGAAGCCGATGTTATTCCACTGCTGTGGCGAGCTGCTTCAGCATTTGGTGCAGCACATGGAGTTAATTTTGATAGTGCCTGGGTCAAAGCTGATGATGACAATTATCCCGGAGATGATGCGGATTGGGAACCCGGAGAAAATGATCTGGCGACTGAACCCACTGGTGAATACGGTGATATGCCTTGGGGCAGTCCTTATGAGATTGTTGAAACTCCAGCTGGTCATAAAGTATTGATTACCACACACGACGAAGAATGGATAACCTATACATTTGAAAAGGATGGTCGTGTTTACAGTTTTAAGATTTATCCGGGTCGTTACGGCGAGACCTGGGAATTAGAAGATACTGACTTTGATCCCTTGTGGAAATTTGATGTTGATGCCTATGAAAAGGCAGTAAATTCTACAAGACAACTTGATGATCAAGACTTTGACCTAAGTGTAGTTGATGCTATTATGGATGGATCATGGCAAGAATATACCTGGGATAAAACCAAGAAATCCACAGACGATGTCAAATCTGTAAACCCAAATCAACCTGCTGGCAGTAAAGACTTGTCAAAAGACACAGAGACAGGTACAACTGCTGCTGATTTAGCACGTCTGGCTGGATTAGTTCAAAAAGGTGGGGAAAAGTTATCTCAGGTAGGTGAACCTGACGAACCTCGGACAGCAGAACCTAAAGCATTACCTGCTCCACAGAAACCTGACTTTGATTTAACTCCTGATTTGAAACCTAAGCAACAAGAGCCAGTTAAGAGAAAGCCCGATGAGAGCTAATGAGTTTTTAACAGAGCTATGGACTCAACCTTACCCACTAGAATCAAGGGCAATAGGGCCTGCTGACCGAGAATATCTTTTTACTACCAGTGACGACAGACGAGGTCGCATAGTATTTGATAGTGCGCTAGACACTGACCAAGGTGGTCCACATATCTTGTTTGTTGTGGTACATTTTTATATTGATAATGAATTTCATGATACTGGACGCGGCGACGCTATAAAAATATTTTCTACTGTGGTCACGGCCTGTCGTGATTATATGAAAAAATTCAACCCACCTGTAGTAGTGCTAGAAAGTGAAAGTCGTAAAAAACGCAGTCTATATATCAAAATGGCCAATGAATTTCCTAACTACGTCATTTATCCTGATTGGGCCAAAGATCGTGAGCTAGGACAAGAAATTGATAATGCGTCAGTAAATGGCATTAGAGATGAAATGCTTGTATTAAGAAGAAAAGACTTTGACCCAAAAAAAACTCGCGTTTACATTGAAAGCCGCATTAAAGAAATGGCGGGATCAGTCCATCAAGGCATTAGAAATTACCTAATTAGTCGCGGCTATCAATATATCAAAAGCGGCATTGATAAACATGTTTTCCGTGAACCTAACACAGGGCAAATTTTTTTAGTATTTGGCACTAGATCTGGGTACAAAGATCAATTTACTCCAGATCAATTAATGTTCCGTGATTGGATTAATTACTGTAATAAGAATCAAAATAATCCTAATTTGCCTAAATTTTCCGGCTTAGAAAGTTTTAATTTTAAGGGACAACGTTATCTACAGGCTAGAATGGAGCCACTGCAAGAAGTTCCGGAAAAAATAGCACATTTACTTGGGTACCTAGAAGATGTAGTAGGGTATTCAGAACAACCTGAAAACATGTTACAGGCCATACGTGGACTAGCTAAAAAAGGCTATTATGACGAAGAAGAAAATGAAATCATCATGTATCAAATTCGTCAAATAATAGAATATCTTGGCGGGCCAGATGCGGCCTATAGATTATTAAAAACAGTCCAAGATGTGATAAAGTTTGGAGTCAATCATGGATACAGCATTGATTTACATCGCGGAAACTACATGCAAAGAGCCAACGGCACTATAGTGGTTAATGACCCCTTTGTAGTTTGGCTAAAAAACGAAATGCGCCCGTAGTCGTGGCATTTCTTATAACTCCCGCCCAAAATTCCCAAATTGGTTAAATACTAGCCAAAGGAGCTAGTATGAACCTAACAATAGCACAGTTAAAACAAATGGTGCCGGGCATACCTTATGCTGACAACTGGCACGAAGCACTAGAACAACTACTTCCCGATTACGAAATTAACACCCCCAAGCGCATAGCTGCTTTTATAGCCCAATGTGCTCATGAGTCTGGTGGATTTCGTTTTATCACTGAAAATTTAAATTACAAAGCCGAAAGCCTAATGAAGGTGTTTCCTAAGTATTTTCCTGAACGCAGTTTAGCTGACGCTTACGCTAAAAAGCCAGAAAAAATTGCCAACAGAATCTATGCTAATAGAATGGGCAACGGTGACGAAAAATCCGGCGACGGCTTCAAATACCGCGGGCGTGGTCTAATTCAATTGACCGGCAAGGACAATTATACTTGGTTCGCAGCCAGTTTAGAAATTGGGCCCGAAGAAGCTTCGGAATATCTTGGTACCTTTGAAGGAGCCGCGCAAAGTGCCTGTTGGTTCTGGGAAACTAACAAACTTAATAATGAAGCCGACAAAGGTGATATCAAAACTATGACTCGTAAAATCAATGGTGGATTCATTGGCTTAGACGATCGTATCAAACATTATAATCACGCATTACACATTCTAGGAGTATAACATGGCCAAAGCAAAACAATCAACTGGTAAACCCATACACGAGTCAGTACATAAGCGTACACAGTTAGGTGGCAACAAGCCTAAAACTTCTAGTATGAACAAACATAAACGCCGCAGTTATAAGTCTAATCGTGGTCAAGGAAGATAACATGTTACAAGCAATTGTTGTTGTACTATTAGTATTAATGTCTCTGGCAGGCTGTAGTGAAAACTATAGATACCCATGCCAAGATCCAGATAACTGGGAAAAGAAAGAGTGCCAAAAACCATACTGTAGTGCTAACGGAACTTGCCCTGAAGACCTCACACCTTATGAAAAAGATAAAGTTAACGGTCAAGTTGGCAATAGTCTAGCACCACAACAGGCACCAAGAAAAGGAGATTGTAAATGATTAAGCAATTATGGAGCGAAGAAAAATACACCACTGAAGAATTAAATGCTAGATTAAAATTTTTTATTGGTATTATTCTAGGTTTAACACTATTTGGTATTGTGTTCGTAGTCTTGTACAGTTTGATATTTGTCACACAGCCCATGAATGGTATGAGTCCTGTAGACAATAAGTTTTTTGAACTTATTATTCCTATTGCTACATTCTTAACTGGTACACTGTCAGGTATTATGTTAGCCGGTGATGACAAGGACTTGCGAGCCAAGGCTTTAGACGCTGCTAACAAGCCCTATACTCCACCTCCTGCACCACCTAGCTTAGGTAAGAGTGCAGCAGATAGAGTTGAATCAACTGCGCCAAGTTTCGGCCCACCATTGGCTGCTAGTTTTGTGCCAGAGGTAATAACAGGGTTTGGTGGTAAGCCTGCACCTACTCAACCGCCGCATCCGGAGATTTAATTGAGTTTCATTATAAAGATGCTGTCAGGCGAAGGTGAATCAAATCCCAGTAGCAAGCGAGTTATTACTTTTTTGGCTTTCTTGCTCTTGGGGCTGGCATTTGTTTCAGAACTGTTCTATGGTCTCAAAGTAAGCCCCCAAACATTTGACGCTATAAGTTACATTGTATTAGGCGGGCTTGGATTTACAGCGTCTGAAAAATTTGTAAAAAAATAATAGCAACAAAAAGTCTCCTATAAGTATGCGCACGGTCCAACCGCAACTTATAGGAGATTCTATGGCAACTCGTAAACCTGCCAAAGCTGAAAAACCAGCCAAAATTACTGCAAGTAAAAAGGCAGTAACCAAAAAACCTGCTGCAAAGCCAGCAGCTAAAAAACCCGTAGTCAAAAAACCCGTAGCTAAGGCTAAAACTAAAGCCCGGGTAGTCGAAGCACAAGAACAAGAACTTGAATTTAAGCCAGTGAGCAGTTTCTTAAGCATGCATGCTGCAATGGATCCAGAAGCTCAAGCTGCCATGATTGCTGAGCAGACTAAACGAGCATTTGATGTAGAAGCCTATGTGCAGTTTAATGTGGCACAAACTCAGGTGGCTAGATCAATTGTAGAAGAAAACGTTACCGATGCCATGCAAAGCTGGGCTATTAATGCAGGTGGTAACAGAGAAATGATCATGCGTACCACAGATGATGTGTATCGTAATCGTTTAATGATGTTGAACTTGTTAAAGCCTGAAAATCCAGTAGAGGCTGCTTTTCAAGAATCCATGATTAACAAGACGAAATTGGAATACTTACAGCATCGTAATACAATGAATCGCAGAATGGCAGACATTGCATACGAAATGGCTAATGCTATTAAAGCAATCGGTGCAGCATCAGAAAAATTCTACAATGCAAATGAAGAAATGGCAGCATTCATTAATGACACCGCAGACGAAAATGCTGTATGGTTTGATGGTGAGTTACGTAAAATGATGCGTGAAGCATCTAATGTCACCAATGATCAGCGTATCCAACATACAATGGAAATTAGCCAATTACTTGCTCAAGACGCACAAACAGGCCGTGCTCGTATTCGCGAAGTAGCCGAATTTGCACAGGGCCTAGGTGATAGTCTGCAAGAATTGCAGGAGTCAGGTAACGAACTGCGCGAAGAAGTTATTAACATACGTGAAAAAATTGATGCAAGTCAACGCCGTATTGCTGACACCATTGTTAGTAAACGTGGTTAAATAATAATGTGACCGCAATAAATTTTAGTGTCGAAGTTTATACAGGCTTTTCTGGCAATGCTAGAAATAGATTGCGTAAAACCAAAATTCTAAACAAATTGCGCAGCATTAGAAGATGTCACCCCGAGTTGGATTTTAAAGTCCAACGCGGGGCTAATTTTGTCGCAGTTCAATTCAGTGATGCTAGTCATTTAACCCTGTTTACCCTGCTTTGGCCTGCAAATTATCCTAGGTGGGAGATGTTATGATTTTTCCTGATTTACCTAAACAACACAGATTTTTTCATGTACTACCTCAAGCTCCTGTTATTGTAGAGGAACATGTAGAACCTCAAGCTATTACAGCTGAAGCTTGGTTTGAGAAACATTTCCCCCAAGAATCTGTACCTAAGTTGCAACGCACTAAAACTCCTAGCTTTGCTGAAGATCCACGTGGTTGGACAGAATTTATTATACTGGTTATGTTTCTAATAGGTTGGGTAGCGTTTTGGAAAATGCATCAATAAATAATAAAAGATAATTGATCTTTGTAAATTTAAAGGAGACCTAAATGAAAAAAGAGTTAGCAGTGGCAGGTATGATTTTATTTCTGCTTTTTGGACCGTTAACTTCGGCAGCTTTTGCAGCAGAAGAAAAAAAGGTTTGTGTTAAACAAACTGACCCAAAAACCAAGAAAGAAAAAGACGTATGCAGAACAATGAAGGTACATAAAAAGCTAGAGGGCACTAAAATTCCTGACGGTAAGAAGTAATTAACCTAAGGCCCTTCGGGGCCTTTTTTCATTTATGGATCCATATAAAATACTAGGTGTAGATAGGTCAGCGTCAGCTGATGTAATAAAACAAGCTTACAGAAGACTAGCAGCAAAGCATCATCCAGATCGTGGAGGTGACACTGCTCGTTTTCAGGAGATACAGTCAGCATATGATACTCTGACTAATCCACAGGCACGAGCTCGTGTTGACAATCCCGGACATCAATCTTTTCATGCTGATTTTGGGCCTGGCAACTTTGACTTTGATAGCATTTTCAACATATTTGGCGCAAGATTTAATTTTAGGCCACAGCAGCAGGCTAGAATGAGCATGGCAATTAGTCTGCAGGATGCTATTCTTTGTCCGAGCCATACTGTGAACATTGCAACAGAACATGGTACCAATTTTGTAGAAATACAAATTCCTCCTGGAGTTGAAGATGGAATGCAGGTCAATTATAGTGGTATAGCGCCTGGCGGTATTGATCTTGTTGTGTTGTTTAAGATACAGCCACATCCAAAATGGAAAAGAGACGGATACAATTTGTTAACCGATTGTGAACTAAGCATATGGCAATTGATCACAGGCACATCTGTGGACATTAGTCTTGTCACAGGAGAAACTGTACAGGTCACTATTCCAGCTCGTACTCAACCAAATGGGCAACTAAGATTAACCGGATTAGGGCTACCAGATAGAACAAGTAGGCGAGGTGATGCAATCTTAAATATTAGAGCTAAAATTCCTGCAACTATCAGCAGTGAATTGGAAACAGCAATTAGGCGCGAAACTGGCTTGATCTAATTTGTAATTTGTATTATAATTGCAGTTGTAACCCATAATAAGGTAAACCAAAATGCACAACAACCCAGAAATTGAACAAATTGTAGAGGACAGTATTCGCATTGCCAAAAAACGTCATCATGAATATGTCATGATTGAACATTTACTATTGGCCATGGTAAGGCATACAGCCTTTAGAAAAGTTTTAGAAAAGTTTGGAACTGATGTAGTAAGGTTAGAAGCCGATATTGAAAGCTATATTAACAGTCTACAAAATATAGTCAAACAAGATCAAAACATACAGCCAAGGCGTACTAACGCACTAGAACGAGTGTTCAATCGGGCATTAACACAAGTAATGTTTACTGGGCGTAGAAATATCACTCCGTTGGACGTTTATCTTAGTATTATGAGTGAGACTAATAGTCATGCTCAATATTTCTTACTGAAATATGGTGTGACTAAAAAAGAGTTTGGGCATTTCTGCACAAGAAATTATTCTCAGAGTGATGTGACACTGAGCAATGATCAAGCTAATGAGATCTTAGGCGAATACTGTATTAATCTAACCGATCGTGCTAACAAAAATCAATTAGAACCTTTGATCGGTCGCGATGAAGAACTAAAAGAAATGATCACAGTTTTAGCACGTAAATTCAAGGCCAACGTGCTCATGGTTGGAGATCCTGGTGTAGGTAAAACCTGTATTGTAGAAGGACTTGCGCAGGTGGTAGCTGCTGGTAATGTACCAGAATTTCTAAAAGGTCACGAAGTATGGAGCCTCGAGGTAGGCTCATTATTAGCAGGTTCTAAGTATCGCGGTGAGTTTGAAGAAAAGTTCAAAATGGTTATCACAGCATTAGAGGCCAAAAAGAACTGTGTATTATTCATCGACGAAGCACATACCATGCGCGGCGCTGGTAGCTCGGGGCAAAGCAGTTTAGATTTAGCCAACATGATTAAACCAGCCATCACTCGTGGCTCTATTAAGGTAGTGGCATCTACTACCTGGGAAGAATTTTATGAAAGTTTTGAAAAAGATCGTGCCTTGATGCGACGTTTTCATAGACTGGCAATTGACGAACCTGATAGAGAAACAGTAGAAAAAATTCTTATTGGAGTAGCTGTACGTTTAGAACAGTTTCATAATTGTTCAATTGACACCGAAGCAATTATTGCATCTGCAGATCTTGCAGCAAGGTATATTCACGATAAAAAGAATCCTGACAAGTCCATTGATTTATTAGACGCTGCCTGCGCTCGTGAACGTGTAAAAGATCTTGGACATGCTACAATTACCAAAGATAATATCATGGCTCAGTTAAGTCGCGTGACTAGTGTACCAGTTGAGCATTTGACTAACACTAAGACTGCGAACACTATAGAACTTGAAACTAACATTAAGTCTAGACTCTATGGTCAAGACTCCGTGGTTAACACAGTGCTAGATCGTGTGTATATTTCTCTAAGCGGTATTGGTAATCCCAAAAGACCAATGGCCAGTTTCTTGTTCCTTGGACCTACTGGCACAGGTAAAACTGAACTTGCACGTTTACTAAGCGAGCATTTGGATATGTCATTGTTAAAATATGACATGAGCGAGTATCAAGAAAAACACACTGTGTCAAGTTTAATAGGTGCACCGCCGGGATATGTAGGCTTTGAAGACGGCAATGTTGGCGGTGGCAAATTGATCAGCGATCTAAGCAAAAATCCCTATTCAATTATTTTGTTTGATGAAGTTGAAAAAGCACACCCTGATGTAGTCAACATCATGTTGCAGATGCTCGATGAAGGGCGAATTACTGGTAGTAATGGTAAAAGTGTTGATATTAAAAACAGCATGATCATTATGACATCTAACCTAGGTGCCGCTGATAATGAAAACAATAACATTGGCTTTGGCAGCTTACAAAAGACTGGCGAAGAAGATCGGGCACTTAAAGAATTTTTTAGGCCCGAACTTAGAAACCGTATTGATGTAATTTGCAAATTTAATAAACTTGATACCTTGACAATTAAAAAGGTTGTTGTAAAGTTTGTTGAAGAGTTAAAAGCAGCTCTAACAGCTAAAAATATAAAACTACATCTAACCGAGCAATTAATTGAACATTTGGCATTAACCGGCTACGACAATAAAATGGGAGCAAGGCCCTTGAGTCGAAAGATTGACGAAGTATTACGTGTTCCGTTAAGTAAAAAGATTTTATTTGAAAATTTATCTGATTGCTCTATTACAGCTGACTATATTAATGACCAAGTACGCTTGGACATTGATGTTCTAAGGTTAGCTGCCGTTGATTCTAATGGACTTATACAGGTGGAAGATGTTACAGAAAACTAATGATCAATACTTTGTTAAAAATGTCAAACGTGATCTATTGTTTTTTAACAAATGGAAATACTGTCTTAAATTAGATAGAATTGATCGAGCATTTATCATGCGAGATTGTTTTACTAACGGGAAGAACGCTTTATCAAGTGAGAAAAAACATAAGCTAGTGCAATCACGGGTAGAGCATTGGAAGCATTATACAGCAGGCACAACTGAATTTAAGTATCCTATAGAAGCAGAATTAGCGCATCAACTAATTGATTCTCTTGACGGCAATAGCTGCTACCAAGCCTCAATTGAGTATGATCGAATAAATTTTTATTTTAATGATCAAACAATCATTGACACTATTATTCAAGCATATAGAACTGTGGGATATTCTAGAAAAGCATTTTTGCAAGTAGTAGATATAATGGGCGGACCTGGGGTGAAAACTCTTAAATTTAGCCGATTTAAATATCGAACATATCTAAATGAAAATAATTCTGATGCTCAAGTAAAGATTATTTTTAATTGGTTAGCTAATCAAGGTGATACCATTGAGCCAAGCCCGTCGTTAAGTTACAGAATCAACAACGACGAATATGTAATCTGCAGACACTACTTTTTTGATCACAATGAAACAAAATTGCTGAGTTTTTTGGATATAGTTAATATCAAAGCTCGCCGTAAAACTTATGATATCAAAGCTCGGCATTATTTCACTAAATAAAACACTATGGCTAAAATACACGAAGAAGTAATCATAATCAAAATCAGCAAACTTGTCAAGGACAGTGATGCACCTGATGCTCCAGATCTTGCCAATAGCGAAATTATCTCGGCACTAGGCACTGTAGCAGAAGAACTGTTAGGCTCAGGTGTAATTGTGGAAGTTGAACGAGCATAATGATTGTATCGCATACCCTTGTACCAAGAACAGTTTATGGTGAGCCCAGCGGAACATACGATGGGTCTAGCCTTGATTGGTATTCTAGTCCAATTAAAGCCGCTAACTATTACCGTGGGCAAGGGCATGTACAAACTGTTAATTTCAACTTAGATCAAGTAATTGGCAGAATTACCATACAAGCAACTTTGCAAAGTTTTCCTGGAACTATTTCAGATCAAGACTATCTTACTAATAAGTCTTGGTTCTCAGTAACTGAAATTGGTGATAGCAGTAGTTCAATAACCGAATATCGTGTTATTACTGTTCAGGGCAACTTTACTTGGCTAAGAGCACATATAACAGATTTTCAAGCTGGTATTATACAAGCAGTCACAGTAGTTTACTAACATGGTCTCTTTTCAATTTAAATTTGACTTAGCTAGTACAAATTATGACGCACCTCTGGGCTTTAGATGCCGACTCAATGACATCGAAGTCTATACCATTAATCATGTGCAAACTGAGCAATCTGTTCAAGTTGAAATTCCTGACACTGAAGATGAAAAGATACACCATATTTCATTTGAGCTTTTTGGAAAAACCATTGATGACACCAAAGTTGACGAGCAGGGTCAAATTCTAGCAGACTCATTGCTATTGCTTTCCAATTTTACTATTGACGATATCAAAGTAGATTATCCTGTGCAGATCAATACAGTTTATCATCATGATTTTAATGGCAGTCAAAGTGCAACAGAATCTAAGTTTTATGGTCCAATGGGCTGCAATGGGCAAGCCATTTTCAAATTTACCACCCCAATATTCCTTTGGCTGTTGGACAATAGTTAACGATAAATAGATAGTTATGAGAACTATCGTTATCTATCCCGGCCGATTTCACCCCTTTCATAAAGGACATTTTGCTAGTTATAAGTTCTTGACGCAGAAATTTGGGCCAGAGAACGTCTTTATTGTCAGCAGTGATAAACAAGCGCCAGTTACTAGTCCTTTTAGTTTTGCCGATAAACAAAACATGATGATTAAACTAGGTGTACCTAGTGATCGTATTGTCAAAGTTCGCAATCCCTATCAGGCACCCGAAGTGCTCGAACACTTTGATCCTAATACTACTGCTGTGGTTTTTGCAGTAAGTGAAAAAGACGCCGAAAGATTCAGTTTTGCTCCCAAGCGCGATGGATCACCAAGTTATATGCAACCCTTTCCTGGTCCAAAAAAACGACTGGCACCATTAAACAAGCATGGATATGTCTTGTTAACTCCTACAGTGAGTTTTAAGGTGCGTGGTGCAGATGCTAATTCGGCAAGCGAAATTAGAGCTCGCTACATGAAAGGCAATGAACACGATCGTTCTGGCATTATTGCAGACTTATACGGCGAACCTGATAAGAACCTACAACAGATGTTTGATCGAAGATTAAGTGCAGGTCAACAGGTAGCAGAAATGCTTAGGCTGGCTAAAGATCAAGGTATAACCGAAGATCAAATGCAATGGTTAGATCGTGCATTAATTCTAGAGCGTAAAGCTAATAAAGTAAACACACTAGCAGAATTTTTTCCCGGCGGATTCAAACGGTATACTTTATACATCGGCGATGGCGTGTCAAGGTATGAAGTAGACAAGTTTTCAAGTATTGAAGACGCAGTTGATGAAGTAGAATTCTTATGGTCTACTGATCCTGAAACTAGATTAGTTGTCTGGTTTGTCACTGACTCAGAAGATGTTGTTAGATGGTATTATGATCCTCAGGACCTAGCTGATGCACCAAGACATCAGTTTAAGAAAAAATCTGATGACGAAGATTACATTGAAGAAAAATGGAGTCAAAAATACAAACGCAGCATAGACTGTTCAAATCCTAAAGGCTTTAGTCAAAGAGCGCACTGTCAAGGCCGCAAGAAAAAATGAAAATTTTGGATTTAACCGAAAGCAGTGGTTACAGTTTTAGCGGAAGCTGGACTCCAGACTTGGTGTTCAGTAAAATTTGGTTACTTCAACAATTGGCAAAAATTAAACCAGAAGTTTCTACCATGTATATCTTAGGATCGTGGTTTGGTAATTTAGCTTTTATGGTTAACTATTATGGCTTTCCTAGGGTTGAAAAATTAATTAACGTAGAAGCCGACAAAAAGTTTTTAAAAACTGGTAAGCAAGTACTAGACACAGCCGGGTATAATAATATAGAATACATGCTTAAGGATGCTAATGATCTTGACTACCGGCAGCTTGATGGTGATAGTGTGGTAGTAAACACAAGCTTAACCGATATGCCCGGACGAGATTGGTTTACTAATTTACCAGACGGACAACTTGTTGTGCTACAGGGCCGTGATCAAGACCCTAATAGAAACTTTTATAACCCCCAAGACATTCTTAAAAGATTTCCCTTTAATCAAGTGCTTTATCAGGGCAGGATTAAACTAAAAGATCCTGAAACTGAATATTACCGTTCTATGGTAATAGGCCTGAAATAATTTTAACAGTATTATACCTGTTAAATATCTACATATATTTTAACCGAGAGGACACATGGAACCACAACAACCCGCTGTACAAGAGCAATCAGCCCCTCAGGGCACTACACAAATTCAAGTAAACGTTGATTACCTGCGTTCAACTAGAGTTCACATCTGTATGCCCTGTTACGGTGGTATGCTAACAGAACAAACCTTTATGAGCTTTGTTAAATGGGCTAACACTTGTAGACAGCTAGGCATTGATTGGACTGTAGAAACCATGACAAATGAAAGTCTAATCAGTAGAGCTAGAAACACACTCACTGCAAAATTTCTTTCAACCCCAGAATCAACGCACTTGATGTTTATTGATGCAGATATTGGCTGGGAACCTTGGCATTTATTAGCTCTGCTTAATCATGATGTAGACGTCATTGGTGGACTTTATCCCATGAAGACTATTCCTGTAAAATGGTGTGTCAACGGTATTCCTGGTGCGCCAGATGATGATCCTAGCGGTCTGATTGAAGTTACTAAAACTGGCACTGGATTCCTTCTAATGAAGCGCCATGTGTTTGAAAAACTCAAGGGACATCCTGCTGTAAGAAGTTTTGCAAATGACATTGGCTTAGATTCCAGTCTTGATCAGCACATGAAAACATATTTTGACACCGCAGTAAGAGAGAATCGTTATTATAGTGAGGATTGGACTTTCTGCGAAAACTGGCGTGATCTAGGTGGTAAAGTCTTTGTTGACAAACGAGTTTTATTGCGCCATGTTGGCACTTACGTCTTTGATTTTGCCTCGCAAGGCAAAATATTTGAAGAATTACAAGAGGTGCTTAAAACACAAGCAGCACCGGCGCCACAAGCTGTAGCGGCACCAGCAACGCAGAGTGTGCTGCCTGGGCCGCAACTTGAACCTGTGATCATGGATCAAAGTCCTGTTCAAGAGGCCCTGCCAGCATAACAAATAAATACAGTTCATATGAATATTGATGAACTGAATAGCTACAACTTAAAAGATGCTGTCCGCTTCCATAATAAGTTAAATCCAAGATTATGGGGGCGTGACGAGCATCTTTTGCCTGAAGTGCGCGATGCATTGCTGGCCATCGCTGCTGATTTTCAAGAGTTTCTTGGCATAGATGATCTTGAAGTTAAGGATATAACAATCTCTGGATCTAATGCTGCTTATTCTTACACCCCACATAGTGACATTGATCTACATCTTGTAGTTGATATTCCCGAAGCATCAGATGAAGTTTACCGCGAACTTTTCAACGCAAAAAAATATCAATATAACGAAAGCCATAATATTCGAGTTCGTAACAGCGATGTTGAACTGTATGTTCAACCTGCTGACGAGTCGCATGTGTCACAAGGCATATATTCGATAAAAAATAACAAGTGGATTGATGTTCCAAAACGCAAACGTGCTAAAATTGATGATGCCAGTGTAAGACACAAATATGAAGATCTGTCACAGAGAATAAAGCAGGCTCTAAAGTCTAAAGATTACGATAAAATTTCTGCGGTAATATCTAAGATAAAAGATATGCGATCAGCTGGCCTTGCAGAAAAAGGCGAGTTTGGGGCTGAAAATTTAGCTTATAAAATTTTGCGTACACAAGGACTTATCGCTCAATTATTTGATACCAGAAATCGCATCAAAGATCGTGAGTTAAGTTTAAAAGAACGCGAACCAAAAAATCCTGTAAAATACGGTTTTAGATCAATTACCGATGAAGCATCGTTAAGCACACCGGATGGCGTTAGTGCGTCAACATGTATGTTTACTGACAGTGTTGAACCCACAAGCACCGCAGATATTGTGCGTGATTTTTATAACCGTTGTTGTAAGGAAGTTGGTATTGATTCACCGCCAAGGTTACGGTTGCACAAAGATCCGGAATGGTCTAAACGTAATAAAACATTTGGCATGTACGATAACAATAAACATGAAATACATTTGTCGTTGACCAAGCGACATGTCATGGATGTTCTCCGCACTCTTGCTCACGAGTTGATACATGCCCGTCAACATGAAGTTGAGAACGTGCCAGATGATGCAGGCGATACAGGATCAAAATTTGAAAATGAAGCCAATGCTTTAGCTGGTATTCTTATGCGAGATTTTGGCAAGGAATATCCTGAATATTTTGGGCTGTCAATAAACGAAGCAAAATCAAAATACACATCACAGCAGTTTGATCAATGGGCAAGACAGTATGCTGCTGAACACAGAGTGCCTTTAAGTCTAGTTCGTCATGTCATGAAAACCGAAACAGGTTGGATGAACAATCCTGACAGGCAGGCCGTAGCTCGAAGTCCCGCAGGTGCCATTGGCGTTATGCAACTTATGCCAAGAACGGCCAGGAGTTTAGGTGTCAAAAATATTAAAGATCCACAGCAAAATATCGAAGCTGGAGTAAGACTACTTGGTCAACTGCTTGCTAGATATAAAGATCCAGCAACTGTGATTATTGCCTACAATTGGGGGTCAGGAAATCTTGAACGATGGCGACAAAAAGGCGCAAAGTGGGCCGAGCTGCCAAAAGAAACACAAAACTATGTGAATAACTTTATCCAGGCGACACCAAGACTGGCGTCTGCTCCAACTGCACC
>Ga0129333_10003221_pt1 | contig 15239 bp, 12 predicted proteins | sample CPB6_08_DNA_FD_94474 | JGI IMG/M metagenome (GOLD analysis project Ga0129333, IMG submission 94474) | Freshwater to marine salinity gradient microbial communities from Chesapeake Bay, USA - CPBay_Sum_0.6_0.8_DNA | ecosystem: Environmental > Aquatic > Marine > Coastal | place: USA: Chesapeake...
ACTTGGCATCGAGGTCGCGCTGGATGTTCTCCCAGAGCGCGTAGCCCCAGGGCTTGATCACCATGCAGCCGCGCACGGGGCTGTTCTCCGCGAGGTCTGCCGCCTTGATGACCTGCAGGTACCACTCGGGGTAGTCATCGGCGCGGGTCGGCGTGATGGCGGTCTTGGGCTTGGCAGGCTGCTGGGACATGATTGGGGAAGCAGTAGAGACTAAGGACGAATGACTAAAGACTAAAGGCGGGCGGCGTGGGCGGTCACCGGGGCACCCTACTTTAGTCCTTCGTCCTTAGTCCTTAGGCTCTTGATTCATAATCCACCCCGGCGCACCCATGCGCGTGGCGCGCGCGAACTTGCCCCCCATCGCAATCGCGGCGAACGCGAGGCTGAGCGCGAGGGCGGCCCAGATACCCTCGGCGCCAAGTCCGAGCGGGAAGGCGAGCACGAGGCAGAGCGGCAGCGCCACGCCCCAGTAGCAGGCGGCGGCCGCCCACGAGGCCCAGGCGGCGAGGTTGACCGAACGCAGGAGATGCGCCGCGACGACCTGAATGCCGTCGAAGGGCGCCCAGACGGCGGCGAAGATAAGCAGGAGCGCGGCGAGGTCGCCGGTGCGCGTGCCCGCGACCTCGTAGATCGCGAGCAGCTCGGGACGGAGCATGACCATCGCGAGCCCGTAGAGCCCCATGACGGTTCCGGCGATGAGCAGGGCGCCGAGCCCGATGGCGCGCGCGCGGGCGCGATCGTTCGCGCCGTACGCCTCGCCGACGCGGATGCCGGAGGCGATGCCAAGGCCGAGCGGCATCATGAAGGCGGCGGACGCCGCGCTGACCGCGACCTGGTGCGCGGCCTGCGAGACCGGCGAGATCCAGCCGGCGAAGATGGGCACGATGGCGAAGATACCGACCTCGCTCAGGCTGTGCATGCCGGCGGGAATGCCCGTGCGCAGGAGACGGGCGAGCACCGCCCGGTCGAAGCCGTGGGCGAAGTTCACCGGGCCGCGACCGGGCGTGAACCAGAGGCCCGCGAGCATCAGGATGCGGGAGAGCATCGTGGCCCAGCCGGCCCCGGCGAGGCCCAGCTTCGGGCAGCCCCAGTTGCCGTACATCAGCAGCCAGTTGAGGAAGACATTGGCGAGCAGGCCGACCGAGAGCCAGGCGAGGGAGATCCAAGGCTGATGCTGCGAGTCGCGGTGTCCACGCACGGCATGGAAAAGCAGGCCCGGGATCATCGCCCAGGTCATGAGCACGTAGAAGTCGTGCGCCTCCGCCACCACCGCCGGGTCTGATCCAAGGTAAGGGAAGAGCAATACGCCGGCGTGGGCGAGGATGGCCGCGGCGATGCCGAAGACGAGCGCGAGGGCCACGCCATGCCGGAGGATGGCGGGCGAGGAACCGGTCACGCCCGCGCCGTTGTCCTGCGATTGGTAGACGGCGACCGAGCCCACGACACCGATGCCGAAGACATAGGGGATGTAGTTGAGATTGCCCGCGAGCGCCGAGGCGGCGAGCGCGGTCTCGCCGAGCCGACCCGCCATGGCCACGTCGATGACGAACATCAGGCCGTAGCCGAGCATGCCCAGCATGATGGGAAGGGCGAGGCGCAGGGTGGGTCCGAGCTCGGCGCGGATCGAGGGGGCGGGCTGGGACATCAGGAAGGCAGGATGACGACGTCCTCGGGCTCGACCCACGCGTGGCAGGCGGCCGAGGAGCCGGCGCGGTTGCGCGGGTTGGCCTCGAGCACGCGGAGCAGCGGTCCGCCGCGGGGCTGGAAGTCGTGCAGGGCGGTGTCGCCGAGGAAGGTCGATCCGGTGACGGATCCCGCGAAGGCGTTATCCTCGGGCGCGACGGTGTCGAGGCGCAGCCCCTCGGGGCGGATGCAGATGACGACGGCGGCGCCCTCGGCGGGCGGGGTGTCGGGACGGGCGAGCGCGCCGCTGACCTCGCCGAGGGCGCAGCGCACGACGGCTTCGCCCGCGGCGGTGCGCACGACCGTGCCGGGAATCAGGTTCGCGGCGCCGAGGAACGCCGCGACCCAGCTGTCAACGGGGCGGCGGTAGACATCGCGCGGCGCGCCCGCCTGCGCCACCCTGCCCTCGCGCAGCACGATGAGCTGGTCGGCGAGCGCGTAGGCCTCGCGCAGGTCGTGCGTGACGAGGATGGCGGTGACACCCGCCGAGCGGAGCGCGGCGCGCAGTCCGTCGCGCGCCTCGGCGCGGGCGGGGATGTCGAGGTGCGAGAAGGGCTCGTCGAGCAGGAGGAGCGAGGGTTGCGCGGCGAGGGCGCGCGCCACCGCCACACGCTGCTGCATGCCGCCGGAAAGCTCGCTGCCCCGGCGCGGGGCAAGGGCCTCGGCGCCGACCGCGCGCAAAGCGGCGAGCGCGCGGGCCCGTGCGTCGGCCTCGGAGGCGCCGGACTCCTCCGCGCCCTGGGCGGCGTTCTCGAGGGCGGTGAGGTGCGGGAAGACGACCGGCGACTGCGTGACCAGCGCGGCGCGGCGCGCGGCGGGGGACTGCCCCGAGACATCACGTCCGCCAATCTGGACCGAGCCGGTGTCGGGCGGCGTCAACCCGGCGAGGACGCGCAGGAGTGTGCTCTTGCCCGCACCGGACGGACCAACAACGCAGGCCAGGCTCCCGGCGGGAATGTCGAGATCGACGCCGGCAAGCGCGGCGACGCCGCCTTGGCGACGTCGGAGGGCGTTGGCTCGGATGGGAAGCACGACAGATGAGGAACCCCAAGCGGGCACGGACGCAAGGGATGACTTAAGCAAACAAAAGGACCCAGCCGCGGGGCTGGGTCCGAGGGGCGCGGGTCGGCGGCTTTACTTCGACTTCGCGCAGCCGCAACCGGTGCCGCAACTGGCCGACTCGGCCTTGGCGGCGCGGGCGGCGAAGAAGTGCATGGCGCCGCCGAAGACGACGAGCACCACGCCCCACCAGAGGTTCAGGTTGAAGGGCAGCTTGCCGGCGGCGGCCTCGCCGCCGAAGGCCCCCCAGGCCATGAGGATGGCGCCGAGGATGAGGAAGAGCAGGCCGATGGGTTTGCGGATGTCCATGAGAGTGAGGGGTGGCTAGCGGTGGTTTACCAGAAATACCAGTTGAGGAAGACGGCGACGGCGAGCACAAGGCTTCCGAGGACGGCGGGACGGAGCAGGAAGGGCTCGTCGGTCTCGACGGGCTTCGGCGTCAGCGAGTAGACCAGTCCGGTGAGCTCGGCGTCGGACTTCTCACGACCGGTCGCGAGCGATGTCGCGAGATTGACGACGAAGGTCACGCTGAAGGCGACCGTCGCGAGCCAGAAGGCCTGCGCGAGCTCGGTGCCGAGGGTGAAGGGCGCGGGCTGACCGAGGAGCTGGGCAAGCCAGCCGCCCTTGAGTCCGAGGGGGTTGGCGGCGGCATGGGAGAATCCGTGGTAGAGCAGCGCGGCCGTGGTGCCCGTGACCAAACCGGCGAGGGCGCCGCGGCTCGAGGCGCGGCGCGTGAACATCCCGAGCAGGAAGGTGGCGAAGAGCGGCGCGTTGACGAAGCCGAAGACCAGCTGGAGGATGCTGAGGATGTTGTTGTACTGGGCGGCGACGAAGGCGAAGGCCATCGAGGCGAGGATGCCGAAGACCGTCGCGTACTTGCCCATGCGGAGCAGGTGGGCGTCGTCCTTGCCGCGGCCGAGCGTGCTCTGGTAGATGTCGTAGGTCCAGACGGTGTTGAACGCCGTGACGTTGGCGGCCATGCCCGACATGAAGGAGGCCATCAGCGCGGTGAGCGCGAGACCGAGCATGCCGCTCGGGAAGTAATGCAGGAGCATCGAGGGCAGCACCTGGTTGTAGTTGGCGACGCCGTCCTTGGTCGGGAGTTCGTAGCCCTGGCCGTCGCCGGTGAGGGCGAAGGCGACCAGGCCGGGCAGGATCACGACCGCGGGGAAGAGCATCTTGGGGATGGCGCCGATGATCGGCGTGCGACGCGCGGCGCCCATGTCCTTGGCGACCATCGCGCGCTGCACCTCGGCGAAGTTGGTGCACCAGTAGCCGAACGAGAGGACGAAGCCGAGGCCGATGAGGATGCCGTACCACTCGACGCCCATGGCGTTGTCGGTCCCGGAGGTGCCCGCCCAGGAGTGCAGCGCCTCGGGCTTGGTCGCGGTCAGCTTGGCCACGAGGCCGTCCCAACCGCCGAGGTCGCGCAGGGCGATCCAGGCGAGGGGCGCGATGCCGAAGACGATCATGAAGAACTGCAGCACCTCGGTGTACATCGCCGAGGTGAGGCCGCCCTTGAGCACGTAGACCAGCACGATGACGGAGGTGACGACGAGGCAGAGCGTGTAGTCCCAGCCGAGCAGGCGGTTGATCAGGTCGGCCAGCACGTGCATCGAGATGCCGGACGACGAGATTGTCATGACGGCGAACGAGTAGGAGTTGAAGGCGCGGGTGCGCTCGTCGAAGCGCAGCTTCAGGTACTCGGGCACGGAGCGGGCCTTGGAGCCGTAGTACATCGGCATCATGAAGACGCCGAGGAAGACCATCGCGGGAATCGCGCCCACCCAGTAGAAGTGCGCGGTCATGATGCCGTACTGCGCGCCCGAGGCGGCCATGCCGATCAGTTCCTGGGCGCCGAGGTTCGCGGAGATGAAGGCCAGACCGGTGACCCAGCCGGGAAGGGAGCGACCGGAGAGCAGGAACTCCTCCGAGGTGCGGTTGTGCCGCTGGAGGGCGAAGCCGATGCCGACCACGAACGCCAGGTAGACGCAGAGGATTAGGTAGTCGACGGGTTGCAGCTGGATGCTGACGCCGCCGGCGGTGCCTACGGCGGCTCCGCCAACGGATAGGAGGATGGAGGTGAGCATGTGGGTTGGAATGGGCGTCGCCGGGGGTTCGGCGACACCCCATGCCTACCCCTGCGCGGGGATGGGGTCAAGCGTGGGGACCCGCCCCGCGTTTCACCGAACCGCGGCGGTCTTAGCAGGCTTGGCCGTCCGCAGGGCGGGATCAATCTCCGTCGCCCAGTCGCCGGCGATGCGCAGCGCCTCGCGGAGCTGGATGTCGATCTCGGGCCAGTCCTCGTCCTCGAGCGGACCGCGCAGGCGATTGAGGCGCTTCGAGGCCTTCTCCCAGGCGGGGTCGACCTTGAGCTTCTGGTCCTGCGCGACGGCGGCATCGAGTTTGATCTCACGGGCGGCCATGTCGGACTGTGCGTAGACCTTGAGCTCGGAGCGGACCTGCTCGCGGAAGGCTAGGTCGTCGACGCGCTCCTTGCGGCGGTCGGCGAGCGCGAGCGGCACCTCGGTGCGGTTCACCTTGGCACCGGTCCAGGAAAGCATGCGCGCGAGCGTGTTAAACTCGGGCAGGTCGGCCTGGCGACGCGCGCTGGCATCCTTGAGCCGCTTGATCAGGGCGGGGCTGAGCGGAGCCTTCAGCCAGGCGCCTTGGTCGGGACTCTCGAGGGTCGGGGCGACGGAGTCCCAGGGGAGCGGGCGCTCCAGGTCGGATTCCGCGACGGGCATGACCGAGAACATCGAGGGCACGCGGATGTCGGCGGGGACACCCTTCAGCTGGATGGAGGAACCGTTCGGCGCGTACCACTTCTGAATGGTGACCTTGACCGCCGACTTGAGCTGCGGGGCGAGGCGGGCGAGCTCGACGATGTTCTGCACGGTGCCCTTGCCGTGGGTGGTCTCGTCGCCGACGATGAGCGCGCGGCGGTGGTCGCGCATCGCGCCGGCGAGGATCTCGGAGGCGGAGGCGGAGAGCTTCGAGGTGAGGAGGATAAGCGGGCCGTCCCAGGCGACCTTGGGATCGTCGTCCTTGTAGGTCTCGCTCTGCCCCATGCTGTTGCGCACCTGGACGACAGGACCCTCGGGGATGAACAGGCCGCTGATGCCGATGGCCTCGGTGAGCAGGCCGCCGCCGTTGCGGCGCAGGTCGACGATGAGGGCGCGGATGCCCATCGGGCGGAGCTTGGCGATGAGCTCCTCGATGTCCTTCGTCGGGCTGGAGCCGGCGCCCTTCTCGTCGAGTCCGTAGAAGGCGGGCAGGTCGATGACACCGATGGGGACGGTGCCAGAGCCGACGGGGACGTCGAAGCAGCGTGCCGAGGCGAGCTGGCCGACGAGCTTGATCTGATCGCGCTTGAGCACGATGTCCTTGCGCGGACCGCCGTCATGCGGCTCGAGGATGAGGCGGATTTCGGTGCCCTGCTTGCCGCGGATGCGCGAGATGGCCTTGTTCAGGCGCATGCCGACGATGTCCTCGGGCTCCTCCTTGGCCGACTGCCCGACCGCGATGATGCGGTCATCGGGCTTGGCGCGCCCGTCGAGGGCGAGCGGGCCGCCCGGCATGATCTCCTTGATCGTGCAGTACCCATCGTCGTCCTGGAGCGTCGCGCCGATGCCGCAGAGCGAGTTGCGCATCTGGATCTCGAACTCCTCGAGCGACTGCTTGGTGAAGAAGGTCGAGTGCGGGTCGTACTGGCGGGTCAGCGAGTTGAGGAAGAGCTCCTCGACCTCGTGGGCCTCGAGCCGGAGGTAGCCCTCGATCTTGCCGTAACGCTTGGCCAGGCGGGCGCGCGCCTCGGCCAGGCGCGCGGGTGTGATCTCGGGCACGGTGTCGACCTTCTTGGCCGGACGACTACTTGGCGCGGTGTCGGAAGACCCGGTGGTGCGATCCTCGCCGAGGAGCTCACCGAGCAGGTCGAGTCGGACGCGGTTGCGCCAGAGCTGGTCGGCCGCCTTGGTGTCGGCAGGCCAGGCGGCCTTGCGGCGATCGACGGGGAAGGTGCCGGGCGCGTCAAGGTCGAGGGCGGGGTCGGCGAGCGCGGTGAGGGCAAAGGCGGTGCGCTCTTTGGCGCGGCGCGAGAAGAGCCCGAAAATCTCGAAGGCCGGAGTCAGGTTCCCGCGCTGCAGGTACATGTCGAGCGAGCTGGCATAGCGCTTGCGGAAGCCGTCGACCTCCGCCTGCGTGAAGTAGATCTTCGCCGGATCCAGCGCCTCACAGTACTCGGTGAGCAAGGCCTCCATGTCGACTTGGCCGAGCGGCTTCTTGCTGATGTGCAGGCGCTCGAGCAGGGCCGCGGTCGCGCCGGTCTCCAGCGCCATGGTGCGGTCCGTCGTGAAGGTCGCGTCCTGCGCCGGCAGGGCGGCGCCCAGGGCAAGCAAGGCAAGGATGAGATGTCGCATAAGGTGTTTCAGCGGAGACGTGAGCTGAGGGACTCGAGGCGCAGGCGCTCCTCCGGCGTCAGGGAGCCGAAACCCTCGGCGGAGATTTTGTCGAGCAGGCGGTCCAGCTCGGCACGCGCGTCGGTGGCGGAGGTGATGGGGGCCGTCGGTTTCACTACGAAGGAAGCGGCGGCGGCAGGCTCAGTTGTCTGCTGAATCTGGAAACGCCCGTCTTCACGCCGGCGCGCCAGCCAGACCATGGCGGACCCGGCGAGCAACCCACCGAGGTGGGCAGAGTGCGCGACGTCGGTCCGCCAGACAGGTTGCCAGAACGTCCAGGTGTGGTGGCCGGGCAGCTCGGAGAAGACCCAGCCGCAGAGGCTGATGGCCCAGAGACCGCGCAGCAGCCAGCGAATGCGCATCGAGACCGGCAAGAAGAAGAAGAGCAGGATGGTGACACCCTCATCGCGCCGGTCGGCGAGGCCGTAGACGAGCAACGCCGCGATGGCCGCGGAAGCACCGATCATCTCGCCATGGCGCACGGAGCCGAGGCCGGTCAGCCACCAGGCGAGCGCGCCGGCGAGCGTGCCGACGAGCAGCACGCGCCAGAAGGTCGCCCTGCCCTGCTCGGCCTCGACGATGGGTCCGACGAACCAGAGGGAAAAGCCATTGCCAGCGAGGTGGAAGATGCCGCCGTGGACGAGGGCATATGTCACCCAGGACCACGGCGCGAAGCCTTGGTCGCGGAGCGGCATCCAACCGAGGAAGTTGGCGCGCGCGGCGTCCGCGACCAAACCGAGGACGAAGATGCCGACGAACACGCCGAGCAACAGGTTCGTCGCGGGCACGCGCGGCGAACCGGGGTCGCCGCGCATGTAGTTCCGGTCGGCGAGGCCCATCGGGCGGAGGTCAGAGCTTCTTGATGATGGCGTCGGCCAGGCCGTAGTCGACGGCCTCCTGCGCGGTCATGTAGAAGTCGCGGTCGGTGTCCTTCTCGACCTTGGCCAGGGGCTGGCCCGAGGCGGTGGCGAGGATGGCGTTCAGCTCGCGGCGCATGCGCTCCATCTCTTGGGCCTGGATGTGGATGTCGACCGCGGGGGCGACGATGCGCCCCATGATGAGGGGCTGGTGGATCATCACTTGGGCGTGCGGGAAGAGCAGGCGGCTGTTCTTCTGCTTGGGCGCCTGGAGCAGGATCGAGCCCATCGAGGCGGCCATGCCCGTGACCACGACCTTCACCGGCGAGGTGATGAGGCGGATGGTGTCGTAGATGGCCATGCCCGCGGTGATCGAGCCGCCCGGGGTGTTGATGTAGAAGGTGATCTCCTCGCCGGGCGCGGTGCCCTCGAGGTAGAGGAGGCGCTCGGTGATGTCGCGGGCGGTGCTGTCCTCGACCGCGCCCCAGAGGAAGATCTTCCGCTGCTCGAGGAACTTGCGCTGGATGAGGGCGGAGGGCGGCGCGCCGGCGGCCTTGTCGGCCCCCTTCTTCTCGGTCTCCTCGTCTTCTTCAAAGTGTGCCATGGGAAGGAGACAGCGTGGGGGAAGCCGCGGCGGAGGCAAGCGGCGGTTGCGGGCAGCCGCGGAGCCGGACAATGAAAAGGGCCCCGTTGCCGGAGCCCTTTATCCAACCGGTCGCCCGCTTAAGCGGCGACGGGCTTGGACCAGAGACGCTGGATGACCTTGAGCAGGATGACGCCGCTCACGACGAAGACGCCGGTCAGGATCCAGGCCATGGTCAGGCGGGTCGAATCGCCGGCCGCGTAGAGGAAGTTGCCGATGGCGAAGAGCGAGGACCAGATGACCGCCACGCCGGTGACCCAGCCGACGAAGGCCAGCACGGTGTGGTTGGAGTCGGCGACATCGCCGTCGGAGACCCCGGCCTCGGCGCGAATCGCCGCCCAGCCTGGACCGGCCGGCTTCACCTTGCGCACGAAGGCGATGAGCGTGGCCTTGTCGGTGACGGGCAGGAGATAGGATGCGAGGATCCAGGCCACCGTGGTGATGGCGACCTGGGCGATGGTGTTCTCGGCGAAGGTGCCGTCGAGGAACTTGGGGACGAGCACGGCGGTGAGCAGCGACATGACCATCGCCACGACCTCGCTCCACGCGGAGACGCGCCACCAGAACCAGCGCGCGACATAGATCAGGCCGGTGCCGGCGCCGATGGAGAGCAGCACCTGGAAGGCCTGCTGGGCCGAGTCCATGTAGAGGCTGAGGACCGCGGCGACGACATAGAGGCCGACGGTGCAGAGGCGCCCGACGTTGATGTAGTGCGTCTCGTCGCCGTCCTTCTTGATGAAGCGGCGGTAGAAGTCGTGGACGAGGTAGGACGAGCCCCAGTTGAGGTGCGTCAGGATGGTCGAGGAGTTCGCGGCGATGAGGCCGCCGACCATCAGGCCGACGAAGCCGACGGGCAGGAACTTGAGCATCGCCGGGAAGGCCGAGTCATGCCCGATCAGGTCCTTGTCCGCCGAGGGGAACGCCTGCTGGATGGAGGCGAGGTCGGGGAAGATGATGATCGAGCAGAGGGCGGTGATGATCCAGGGCCAGGGCCGGAAGACGTAGTGCGCGAGGTTGAAGAAGAGCGTGCCGCCGAGGGAGTCCTTCTCGGACTTCGATGCGAGCATGCGCTGGGCGATGTAGGAGCCGCCGCCGGGCTCGGCGCCGGGATACCAATTGGCCCACCAGCTGATGGCCATGGGCAGGATGAAGATCATCAGCGCGAGCTCGGACATCGAGAAATTGGGCAGGATGTCGAGGATGGGCTGGCCGGTGCCGTTGGCGGCGGCCATGACCGGCGAGTCGTTCACCATCAGGACCTGCTGGCCCTTGAGCTTCTCGACGAGGAGCGTGAGACCGGTGTAGGCGCTGTCGTCGGCGCCGTTGGTGAGCTTCTTCGCGACCGCGACGAGCGAGTAGTAGGCGGCGGCGAAGACCGCGGTCATCTTGATGAAGAACTGCACCATGTCGATGACCAGCACGCCCCAGAGGCCGGAGTGGGCGGCGAAGACGACGTTGAGCACACCGCAGATCACGATGGTCTGCCAGGCGGGCATGCCGAAGAGGATGTTGGCGATCTTCACCGCGGCGAGGGTGACCATGCCCATGATGAAGCAGTTGAAGAAGAGGCCGAGGTAGACGGCGCGGAAGCCGCGGACGACCGAGGCGGCCTGGCCGGAATAGCGCTGCTCGTAGAACTCGAGGTCGGTCATGACCCCGGAACGGCGCCAGAGGCGGGCGAAGAAGAAGACCGTGGCGATGCCAGTGAGGGCGAAGGCCCACCACTGCCAGTTGCCGGCGACGCCGTACTTACGAACCTGCTCGGTCACCCAGTTGGGGGTGTCGGAGGAGAAGGTCGTGGCGACCATCGAGAGGCCGGCGAGCCACCAGGGCACCGAACGGCCGGAGGCGAAGAACTCGGATGTGCTCTCCGAGGAGCGCTTCGCGTAGAAGAGCGCCGGGACGAAGCAGACGAGGATGGAGGCGATGACGATAGCCCAGTCGATCCAGGTGAGGTGCATAGTGGGTGCTGGTTTTCTCGCATCCCGCCCCCTCGGTTGCAACCCGAGAAACAAGGAGGCCGCCCCGGTGGGACGGCCTCGGAAACCCTGGTCGCGCAGGCCTTAGCGGGCGCGGTAGACGCCGCGGGGATCGTAGATCCAATAGGCGTCGAAGGGATTCTGCAGTGGGGGGAGCTCGTAGTAGGCACGACCCTGCGAATCGACCTTCTCGGCCAGGCCGACCTCGCCGCGCGCCGGGCGGGCGGGCACGGGCACGGCGGGCGAGGGAGCCTGGGCGGTGGAATCGGGAAGGATGTCGAGCACCGAGGTCTCCTCGATGCGCTCGACGACGAAGTCGACCCACTTGAGTTCCTTGGCGCGGTCACCGAAGGCCTGCCAGTCGCCGTTGGAGTCGTTCTGGTACATCTGCTTCACGAACTCCTCGAGGGTGATGCCCATCTTCTTGGCGACCGGTGTGGCCAAGCGCTCGTACCAGAGCTGGGTGAAGGCAATCTGCTCCTTGAGCACCGTGAGGTTCGAGCGGTTGAACGCGCTCGAGGCCTGATGGTGCAGGAGGATGGTGTTGGGATAGCAGTAGGAGCGCTCGGCGGTGGTGGCGATGACCGCAGCCATCGAGGCGGCGAAGCCCTTGACCACGACGTAGACCGGAGCCTTCGACGAGGCCATGGCCTTCTGGATCTGGTACCCCGAGGCGATTGAGCCGCCCGGGGAGTTGTCGATGACGATGAAGATCGGGAACTCGGACGACTGGTTGTTATAGAAGGCGATGCGGTCGCAGACGAAGCCGGCGAGCTGGTCGGTCACGGGCCCGTTGAAGGGGATTCGGCGATCGCTGATGACGAGCGTGCCGTCGACCACAGGCTCCTTGAGGTAACGGGGAGTGGCCTTGCTGGCGACCTTGCGCGCTTCCTCCTCCTTCTGGTGACGGGTCAACTCGACCTGGATGCGGCTGACCGCGTTGGCCGACTCGAGCTGGATCTGCTTCGCCTCGGTCTCGAGCTCACGGATCTTGTTGTTGCGCTCGGTCAGGCGGGCGGCGGCGCGGGCGGTCTCCAGCGCGACGGTGCGCTCGAGCTTAGCACGCTCTTCTTCGGCAGCGGCGGCCTCCGCAGCGAGGCGGGCAGTGCGGAGTGCCTTCTCGGCAGTCAGTTTAGCTGCCTCGGCGTTGACGGGGGCGAGGGCCTCGGCGCGCTTGGCATCGGCGAGCGCGAGCTCGGCTTGGATACGTGCGGTCTCAGCCTTGAGTTTCTCAGCCTCCTTCTGGAGGGCCTTGGCCTCAGGCGCGAGTTCGGCAGCGGGTGCGACGGCAGGCGCAGCGGGCGCAGCGGCAGGCGCGGCGGCAGGCGCGGCCGGAGCGGTGGTCTCCTGGGCACCGAGCGAAGCGGCGACCAGGAAGGCCAGGGAAAGTGAACGGAGCATGTCGTGTTTCATCGTTGCAGGTAAATGGAGTTGGGATCGTGCATCAGCCAGGCGTCGCCGGGCTGGAGAATGGGAAGGGGAATGCGCTCGCGCTCGCCGTCGGCGCTGACGACGCGGACGACAGGGGTGGCGACGGGCACGCGGGCGAGAGTCTCGATGCTGTCCTCGCTCATGCGCTCGACGAGGTCGGAGACCCAGCGGCGACGCACGGCCTCGTCACCCATGATCATCCAATCGCCCGTCACGCTGGCGGCGTACATCTGCTTCACGAACTCGTCGAGGGAGACGCCGATCTTGGCGGCGACCTCCTGGTTGATGCGGCCACACCAGACATTGGACCATTTCAGCTGCTCGTTGAGCTGGGTGAGGTTGCCCTGGAGCACGGTCGAGGGCTGGTGGTGCAGCACGAGCGTGTTGGGATAGCAGAATGAGCGCTCCGCCAGCGTCGTGACGACCGCAGCCATGGAGGCGGCGTAGGTCTTGACCACGACATAGACCGGGGCGCGCGAGGTGCGCATCGCGCGGAGGATTTGGTAGCCGGACATAACCGAGCCGCCCGGGGAGTTGTCGATGACGATGAAGATGGGGTCAGTCGGGCTCTGCGCGTTGTAGAAGGCGATGCGGTCGCAGACGAAGGTGGCGAGCTGGTCGGTCACGGGCCCGTTAAACGGGATGCGACGGTCACTGATGCGCAGGGTGCCGTTGACCACGGGGTCGCGCGGGCGTGTGATCTCATTGCGCGCGGCGACCCGCGAGGCGGACTCCCTGGCCTTGGAAAGGGCGAGCGCCGCGTCGGCCTTGGCGATGGCGATCGCGCCCTCGGCTTGGATCAGCTTGGTCTCGGCCTCGAGCTCGGCACGGCGGCGAGCCGCCTCGGAATCGGCGGCGGCGCGGCGGGCGGCGTCGAGGGCGGCAGTGCGGGCTAGCGCGGCGCGCTCGGCCTCGGCCTCCGCGGCGGAGGCCTCGGCGCGGGCGGTGCGCAGGGCCGCCTCGGCCTCGAGGCGGCGCGTCTCGTCGGTTTGGGCGAGCGAGTCGCGGCGGCGGATGGCGGCGGCGTTCTCCAGGCGAGCCTGGATGACGGCGGTCTCGAGCTCAGCCTGGCGGGTCGCGGGGGACTTCTCGGCGGGCGCCTGCTGCGCGGTCAGCGCAGCAGCGAGAATAAGAGGAAGCAGACAGCGTGACATTGGGGAAATCAGTAGTCCTTCCTACGTGGTATTTTGTTCCCTTAACACCCTTTTTTGGCGAGATGGAGCCCGTGGACGCCGACGCACCCATTCGCTACCGCAACCGGCAGACCGGCGAGATTGAGACGGAACAGGTCTATGGCGGCCAGTGGCTCCGCCGACTTTACGGGAATCCGCTCGGACAACTCGTGCTGCACGCGGCCGTGCGCCGCGCCTGGTTCTCACGCTGGTACGGGGCGCAACAGGACAAGCCGACCTCGGCCGCCAAGGTCGCGCCCTTCATCCGCGACTACGGCATCCGCATGGAGGACTTCGTCGTGCCACCCGGCGGCTACGCGACCTTCAACGAGTTCTTCTTCCGCAAGCTCGCGACCAATGCCCGGCCGGTCGACGCCGATCCCGCCGTCGCCGTCTTCCCCGCCGATGCCCGCCACCTCGGCTTCCAGGACATCTCGAGTGCGCCCGGCATCTACGCCAAGGGACAGCGCTTCTCCGTGGCCGAGCTCGTCGGTGACCGCGCGCTCGGCGAACGCTACGCGCGCGGCACCGTGATCTGCTCCCGCCTCTGCCCAGTGGATTACCACCGCTTCCATTTCCCCGTGGCGGGCACGGCGGGCGCGGCGGTCCCAATCGACGGGACCCTGGGCTCCGTCAATCCCATCGCACTGCGCCGCAAGTTGGGTTGGCTCTGGGAGAACAAGCGCCAGCGCGTGACGCTCGACGCCGGGGCCTTCGGCCAGGTGACGCTCGTCGCCGTCGGCGCGACGAACGTCGGCAGCATCGTCGAGACCTACACGCCCGGTCGGCCCCTCGCCAAGGGCGATGAGCGCGGCTACTTCCGCTTCGGCGGCTCATGGGTGGCCACGCTCTTCGAGCCCGGTCGCGTCCAGCTCGCGCCCGATCTCGCCGCCGCGACCGCCGAGGGTATCGAGCTGCTCGCGCGCTTTGGCACCCCGATGGCGAGGCTTGCCTGAGGACCGCGAACCATTGAGGATGGGCGAGCCGATGCTCGGGTGGTGGAATGGCAGACACATCCGCTTTAGGTGCGGACGCCGAAAGGTGTGCGGGTTCGAGTCCCGCCCCGAGCACCCGGCCCACGTGGCTCGGCGCTGGACAGCGCGGCGGGCGCTCGGTTAGGTTGCCACATGCTCGCTTGGCTGCGCAGCCTCCTTCCCTCGCGGGGCCCGGACCTCACCGCGGCGCCCGATGAGCCCGTGCCCAAGGAACGCGCCGGCTCGACCCGTCCCGAAGGCTACGCCTCCTGGATCGGCGTCGACCTCGATGGCACCCTCGCGCGTGCCGACAGCTGGAAGGGGATGTCCGTGATCGGCGAGCCCGTGCCCCTCATGGTACGCCGCGTCCGCGCCTGGATCGACAAGGGCCTGACCGTGAAGGTGCTCACCGCCCGCGCCTGCGACCCTGAGGGCGTCGCAGCCACCCAGGCCTGGCTCGTCGCGCAGGGACTGCCCGCGCTCGAGGTGACCGACCGCAAGGACTTCGGGATGATCGAGCTCTGGGACGACCGCGCCATCCAGGTCGTGCACAACACCGGCATCTGCTTCCTCAGCCCGTCCGTCTTCGGCCGCCCCCGCGCGCCCATCCTGCCGGACGAGACCCTGGACCGCACCTACCTCCTCGTGGGCGCCGAGCGCTTCACCCCGCCCGCCACCCCGCCCTCCCCTTCCGAACCCACCGCATGATTGCCGCACCCAAGGTCGAGTACTCCCTCCGCGTGCTCTCGCAGCTCGCACGACGTCACAAGCCTGGACAGGTCGTGCGCGTCGAAGACCTCGCGAAGGCCGAGGCCGTGCCGCAAAACTACCTTGTGCAACTACTCAACGAGCTCCGCGAGGGCGGCATCGTCGAATCCAAGCGCGGCAAGGCCGGCGGTTATCGCCTCGCGCGCAATCCAGGCGACATCTCCGTGCGCGACGTCCTCGAGATCGTCGAGCCCTCGCTCGCCGAGACCAAGGTCA
>Ga0129333_10003222_pt1 | contig 15237 bp, 15 predicted proteins | sample CPB6_08_DNA_FD_94474 | JGI IMG/M metagenome (GOLD analysis project Ga0129333, IMG submission 94474) | Freshwater to marine salinity gradient microbial communities from Chesapeake Bay, USA - CPBay_Sum_0.6_0.8_DNA | ecosystem: Environmental > Aquatic > Marine > Coastal | place: USA: Chesapeake...
CTCGGTGTCGAGTTGTTCGTGGTGCAGGTGCTCGATTCTCGGGGCCAGGTGCTGGCGGCCACCGATGGCGTGACTCTGCCCATCACCTCACCGCGCATCGATTCGCGCGGTCAGGTGGTTCCTGGTTTCGACACCGTGAAGACGGCCGAGGGAGTCGACTACCGCGTGCGCAGTGTGGCGGTGTCGGTAGGGGTCGTGCAGTTCGGTCGCGATCTCACCGAGACCAACAGCGTGCTGGCCGATCTGCGCCGTCGCCTGCTGGTGACCACGCTCTCGATCGTCGTGATCGCCGCGGTGATCGGCTGGCTCATCGCGCTCGGTGTCACATCGCGTTTGCGTCGGCTGTCGCAGGCGGTGGAAACAGTGGCGTCCACCGGCCGTCTCGACGTGGAAGCACCGGTGAGCGGACGTGACGAAGCGGGTCGCCTCGGTCGAACCTTTCGCGACATGCTCGGAGCGTTGTCGCAGTCGCGCGAACAGCAGCAGCGGCTGGTGGAAGACGCCGGCCACGAACTGCGCACGCCGCTCACGAGTCTGCGCACCAACCTCGACGTGATTCGCAAGCATGGCGATCTGGACGACGCCACACGGCAGCAGATCCTGTCCGACATCGATCGCGACGTGTCCGATCTCGAGACTCTGGTGGAAGAGGTGGTGGCTCTCGCGGCCGATCGTCACGCCGATGAATTGCCCGAACCGGTCCGGCTGTCCGACTCAGTTGCGCCACTCGTCGATCGCGCGCGCCGCCGCAGCGGTCGATCGATCGCATTCGCCGCCGACGACTCCATCTGCGTCGTGCGTCGTCACATGTTCGAGCGCGCAGTGTCGAATCTCATCGACAATGCTCTCAAGTTCGACACCAGCGGTGGTGAACTCGCCGTCGACATCACGCGGGGAACCGTGGTGGTGAGCGATCGCGGGCCCGGTATTCCCGACGACGAGCAGAGCAAGGTGTTCGAACGATTCCACCGGGCGGTGAATGCTCGTACGTTGCCGGGTTCGGGGCTCGGTCTGTCGATCGTCGCCGATGTAGCCGAGACGCACGGCGGCAAAGCATTCGCGCGCAACCGCGTGGGCGGCGGCGCCGAAGTGGGTTTCACGCTGCCGCTTGCTCTTTCTTGACGTCGTGCCTCGACCTTGTCCTGACAACTAGGGACGCTGACGATCTTCAAATCGTCGCTTGAAGTTCATCTTTCATTCGTTCTCTTTCGGCTGGCCGTTCAGGTGGGTCATTTACGTTCGCCTCGATATGTGAACAACGTGGTCGAGAGATCACTTATCTGGAGGAAGAATGCGTAATTCGAAGGTTTCTCGCCGCTGCACGGCGCTGACGATCGGTCTGGCATCGATCACCTTGGTCGCTGCGTGTGGTGGCGATGACAGCAGCCCGCCCGACACGCCGGCCCCGGCTACGGCCGCGGCCACGGGCGCTCCCGAGACGACGGCAGCTGATCCCCGTGCTGATTGGCCCGAGAAGTTGGTCCTCGGTGCGGTTCCTTCCGAGGAGAGCACCGCCCTCGAAGAGAGCTACAGCAAGCTCATTCAGGTTCTCGAGGAGGAGCTCGGGCTCGAAGTCGAGTTCTTCCAGGCCACCGATTACGCCGGGATCATCGAGGCGCAGATCGCCGGCAAGGTTGACATCGCTCAATACGGTCCCTTCGCCTACGTAATTGCCAAAAACAATGGGGCAGACATTCTCCCGATCGGAGCAATCGTCGACGGCCCGGATGAAGAGCCGGGCTATCAGAGTTACGGCATCGTGAAGACCGGTAGCGATATCTCCGATCTCGAAGGATTCCGCGGGAAGAAGGTTTGCTTCGTCGACCCGGGTTCCACTTCGGGTTACTTGTACCCCTCGGCCGGCCTTCTCGAACTCGGTATCGACCCCGAAGCCGATGTCACCCCGGTGTTCGCCGGTGGCCACGATGCTTCGGTCATTTCGGTGAAGAACGGTGACTGCGATGCCGGTTTCGCGTTTGACGCCATGGTCGATTCTGTTCTCATCGAGGCCGGAGACATTGCTGAAGGGGAAATCACCACGGTCTGGAAGTCGGAAGTCATTGCCGGGTCCCCCTTGGCCATGCAGAACTCACTTCCGGAGTCGCTGAAGGCTGAAATCACTCGCCTCGTGCTTGAAGTGGCCAACCGCGATCAGCTACTCGCCGATGGCCGCTGCACCAGTGCCGATGATTGCGGTCTGACCGATGAGAACGCCTGGGGCTGGATCGTGGTCCAGGACTCGTTCTACGACGGCGTTCGTGCTGTCTGCAAGGCCACCAAGTCCGCCAAGTGCGAAGGCTGACCCGACCATGACACAGCCACTTCCCGACAATGTCGTCCAGGTTTCCGGACTGTCAAAGAAGTTCCCCAATGGGCCGCTGGCGCTTGACCACGTGAGCCTGACGGTTCCCAAAGGTCAGCTCCTATCGCTGATCGGGTTATCGGGAAGTGGCAAGTCAACCCTTCTTCGACACCTCAACGGGCTGATCCCTCCCACCACGGGCTCGGTCGAGGTGTTGGGAACAGATGTCGTGGCGGCGGGCCGACGTGAACTTCGAGCCCTCCGTCGCGACGTCGGATTTGTTTTTCAGTCCTTTGGGCTCGTGGGGAGACTCACAGCACTGGAAAACGTTCTGTCAGGGGCGCTCGGGCGACTTCATGGCCCGCGTTTCGGGACACTCATGTATCCCAAGGCGTTGCGTCGTGAAGCGCTCGAGAACCTTGACCGTGTGGGCTTGGGCGACCGAGCGTTTCAGCGAGCGGACACTTTGTCAGGAGGGCAACAGCAACGAGTGGCAATCGCGCGAACATTGATGCAGCGCCCCCGTCTTCTTCTCGCTGACGAGCCAGTCGCATCGCTCGACCCCGAGTCGTCGGCTCAGGTCATGGATGTCCTCTTCCGAATCGTGGTGGAGGATCAGCTCACCGTGATCTGCACGCTTCATCAGGTGGAGTTGGCTCTCGGTTGGGCACAGCGCATCGTCGGTCTACGCGACGGGCGGGTTGTCCTTGATCGAGCCGTCGACAATCTCGATCAGGACGCGGTGATGGACGTGTATCGCCGCGTCGAGCCGGGTCAATCTCAACAGTCAAGTGCGATCCTGGCCCCGACCACGACTCCCCGCGTCGCATGAAGCCTCCAGAAGTTCTTTTCAACCCCTCAGACCTCGGAACTCGGATTCCGTCTGATCCGGATCGTGCCGATGATCGTCTGAAGCGCAGACTTACAGGCGATCGACTCGTCATGCGGGTCGTTCTGGTCGTGTTCCTTGGAGCCGTGATCTGGGCATGGCGACATATCGAGATGAGTTTTTCCGGACTCATCGCCGGATTCGGAGATGTTCAGAATCTTCTGGGTCGAATGCTGCCGCCGCGATTTTCCGATCTTGACGACGCCATACGGCTCGGTTTCGAAACGCTGTGGATGGCAGTCATCGGAACGACCATTGCTGTCGTCCTCTCGTTCCCTATCGCTCTCGGTGCGGCCCGCAACACCACCCCTCATCCGGCCGTGATGGCTATCTGTCGTGGCATCATCGTTCTGAGTAGGGCTGTGCCCGACCTTATCTTCGCGGCCATTTTCGTTCGAGCCATCGGCATCGGAGTTCTTCCGGGAGTCATCGCGCTTGGACTGCATTCGATCGGAATGGTCGGAAAGCTTTTTGCCGACGCGATTGAACAGACCGACAAGACGCCTCGCGAGGCCGTCACCTCCGTCGGTGCTTCGAAATGGCAGACCATCACCACCTCAGTGATTCCGCAGGCCATGCCATCGTTTATTTCGACTGTTCTGTATCGACTCGACATCAACCTTCGCTCTTCGTCAGTGCTTGGCATCGTGGGTGCCGGCGGAATCGGCTTCCTCATGCAGGCGAATCTCCGTTCGCTGCAGTACGACGAGGCTCTTGGTGTCGTCACTGTGATCTTCGTTCTCATCACGATTATGGAGTTTTTCTCGGCTGCAGTGCGCGCCACGCTTCTCGGCGGAGACCGGACAATTGTCGGACGCTCGGCGCCCCGCTTCAGTGTGGGTGCGAAAATGTTCTCTCGACTGTCATCTCGTGGGAAGGCGAGCGACGTAGGAGTACGACGCTTCAACCATGAGACCGTGCGTCCCCCTTGGGTGGGAGACCTTCGGATGAAGACGATTTACGGCGTTGCTTTCGTGGCTCTGATCATTGTCGCGTTCCGGTCGGTGGCTCTGAACCCGGGCGAACTCTTCGGAGCCTTGCCGGACGTCTGGCGGGTCATCACGCGCCTCTTCCCACCTGACTTCACGACCGCGCGTTCGTCGATCATCAACGGCATGATCGAATCAGTAGCGGCGGCTTTGGTGGCCACCTTCATGGGCGCTCTTCTCTCCATTCCACTCGGATTCATGGCGGCCCGGAACGTTGCTTTCAATCGTTTCGTATACGGAGTCTCACGACTCTTCCTGGTGCTGGTTCGGGGAATTCCAGATTTGATCATCGCTGTGATCTTCATCGCTGCCATCGGACTTGGACCGGTACCGGGAACCCTCGCGCTGGCATTCGGAACCTCGGGATTCCTGGCCAAATTGATCGCCGATGCCGTGGAGGAGATCAATCCCACGCCGCGCGAAGCAACCTTCGCAGTCGGCGCGACCAAGACGCAAGAGATCGCGACCTCAGTGGTTCCGCAAGCCATGCCAGCGATCGTGAGCAATTTGCTCTACGCGCTCGACATCAATCTGCGCACGTCAACGATCCTCGGGATCGTGGGCGGAGGAGGAATCGGATTCATCCTGTTCAATGCCCTCCGAGTGCTCGAGTTGCAGACGGTCGGCGCAGTTTTGATCACGATCTTCGGTGTGGTGTACTCGATTGAACTTCTCTCGGGCTGGGTGCGCAAGAAGATCTTGTAACGCGTCGCAATACTCAGGCGATGAGCGATCGAATTTCGTCAGCTAGCGGTTGGGATGCGGCAACGATGCCGCTCCAACGCCTCGACATGTCGGTGTCGAATTCCAGCGGTCGGTCGTAGGCATCGACGACGACCCCACCGGCGTGCTCGATGAACGGCACCAATGGCAAGAGATCGACGAGTCGATGGACGTCTCCGCCTGCGTCCACGAATGCATCAACGGCGCCGATCGCCACGAGCGAACCCTCGATCACCGAGCTGCCCATAACTCGCAGTCGCTCGGTGGGTTCGACAATTCGATTCCAGGCCGCTCTGGTCTCGGGACGAGGGCGCAACATGGCGATCGAGGCTCCCCTCAACTCGACACGACCGGTGGTTGTCAAAGATTCGGAAACTTCGATTCCCCACTTGGTGCGGTGTGCGCTCATCGAACGCTGAGAGTCGAGCCAGGTGATATGGGCGTCGGTGATACGGCTACCGATCACGATTGCTCCGGCGAATGCGCATGACGGCACACCAGCCACGGCATTTGCCGTCCCATCGACTGGGTCCATGACGAGAGTGACAGCTGAGCCGTTGTCGACCCAGCCGATCTCTTCCGAGAGGATGTTGATGCCGTACGGCTCGACAGCTTCGATGACCGCCTCGTCGACGATCTGGTCCAGGAACATGGTTGGAGTCCCGTCTCCGCCGACGCCGACGATGGCGGCCAACTCCTCTCGACTTTTCGTGAGTTTTGCCGTGAGGTACGCCTGTTGGGCCGCACCTGCCGCCGCTACCAGAGCTGGGTGCAGATCGGCCACCAGGCGACGATGACGAGTCATGCGGAAACCGCCATCAGCTCACCGGCGTCGGCGATCATCTCATCAGCTCTGAGCACATGACGGACGACGGCCAGCGGCCCGTCGAACTCGGCGATCACCAGATCGGCCCGCTGGCCGGTGGCGATCGAACCGCGGTCGGTCAGTCCGACGGTCGCCGCTGGGCCCGCGGTCACGAGGGCAACAGCCGTGGGAAGGTCGCAGACGCCCTCGTGTACCAGAACCGCCACCGCGCCGAGCATGGTCGAGGGGAGGTAGTCACTGGCCAAGCCATCGCACAAGCGCTCGGAGATCAGATCCCGCGCACTCACGTTTCCACTGTGACTCCGACCACGCATCACATTCGGCGCACCGCACACCGTGCGAAGACCGAGTTCCTTCGCCCGCTGAGCGGCTTCGAAAGTCGTCGGGAATTCGGCGATCGAGGCATTCCACTCCTTGGCTTGATCGGATTCTTCGATCGTGGCCGGGTCGTGGGCCATGAGGCGGATTTCGCCTCGTGTCGCCCGCTCGACGAGCCAGGTGAGAGCCAGTTCCCGGTTGACGAGGAGTGCGTCGCGCTCGGCGATCAACTGATCGACTCGCGCTCGGGCATCGCTTTCACTCAAACCCTGCGTCCCGATGATGTACCGCTCGAAGGCCGTGCGGTCGGTGTATTGCCCCTGACCGGGTGTGTGGTCTTCGAACGAGACGAGAGGGAGGGTGCCATCGTCCGCTCGACGGGGGAGTCGGTCGACGAGACAACGGAAGCCATCGGGGTCACGTGCATCGAGCCGGTAGAGGATCCGATGGTCGACGAGGGCTCGTCCCGAGGCTCGATACGACTCGAGCTCGTCGGTCCACCCGTTCGCCAACACCATGCTGCGGTGGTACTTCTCGTCCTCTTCGAACCCGATGCCGTGGAACATGGTGGTAATGCCGGCGGCACGCACCCGCCCCTCGAAGGATCGCACCGTGAACCGCGCACCGAGGTCGACTCCGGGCCTAGGGAAGCGCTCACGTTCGAGCCCGTCACTGTGAGTGTCGACCAGTCCAGGCATGCACAGAGCGCCCCGGGCGTCGATGACATTTGGTTCGAAAGCGATCGACGGTCGGGTGTCGTCGATTTGGACGATGAGACCATCCTCACAGACGACCGTTGCACCCGAGAGAACTTCTGTGGGCAATACGGCGGTTGCATTCGTGACGACCAGACGGCTCATGTGCGGGCTCCTTGGGTGAGGACTTCGAGGACCAGGTCGGGATTGCCACTCATTTCCACGCGACCATTGCGCATGAGAACGATGCGGCTCGCCAGACGCTCCATGGCCTCGATGTCGTGGAAGACGGCGAGAACGGCGACACCTTGTGAAGTGAGGTCGCCGATGAGTTCGAGGGCTGCTTCTCGATTGGCCGGGTCGAGGGCTGACACCGGTTCGTCGAGAAGGAGGAGTTGAGGTGATGAGATGGTGCCTGCGGCGAGATTGATGCGCTGCTTTTCTCCACCCGAAAGCACTGAGGCGTGAACGTCCCAGAGCTTCTCCTCGATGTTGAGTCTCTTCAACGAGACAGCAGCGGCATCACGAGCCGTTGCTCGATCCATTCCTCGCGAAACACCAGCCCGAGTCACGATGTCGAGCGGCCCTCGGCGAGGCTCGGCGCGGAGGAACTGCGACACGTAGCCGATGTCGTGCCCACGTAGGTGTGCCATTTCCTGGTCCGAGAGGGAAGGCAGGTCGACTTCGGCACCTGAACGCAGACGCAGTACCACCGAGCCGGAAGTTGGCTCGTAGGTGCGGTAGATGCACTTGAGCAATGACGACTTACCGGCACCACTGGAGCCGGCCAGGGCCACGTGCTCTCCGGGAAGTATGTCGAGGTCGACTCCTCGAAGCGCCTCGACTCGGCGGCCGTCGATGGTATGGAGCACGAAGTCCTTGGTGAGACCGCGACAAGAGAGTATGTGTTCGCGAGGGCTCATGCGCGCGCCGCTCCGACGAGACGTTGGCTGTAGGGGTGGTGGGGGTCTTCCAGCAATCGATCCGTCAGACCCGCTTCGACGATGCGACCGTGATTCATGACCACGCAACGTGTCGTCAGCATCTCGATCACGGCGAAATCGTGAGACACGACGACGGCTGCCACTCCGGTCTCTTCCAACAAGTTGCGAATGAGGTCGAGGACGCCGGCGGCAACTGAGGCATCGAGCCCGGTGGTCGGCTCGTCGAGCAACACGACCGGGGGCTCGTTGGCCAGGGCCTTGGCCAACTGCACTCTTTGGCGCATACCACCTGAGAACGTGCCGACCAGATCGTCCATACGGGAGAGCGGCACCTCGGTCCGCTCGAGTAGCTGGGCGGCTCGATCACGTATCCGACCGAAATGGCGCCACCCGGCTGCGGTCAGCGCCTCGGCGATGTTTCCGCCTGCCGTCACGTTGAGTCGAAGACCCTCGGCTGGATCCTGGTACACGACTGCCAGATCGGCGACACGCAGTCGACGACGCGATGAAGGGTCGAGATCGAGTACGTTCGCCCGACCGTTGTCGACCGAACGCAAGTACACCTCGCCAGCCGTTGAGGATTGATCGCCGGCAATGCAACGCATCACCGTCGACTTGCCGGAACCTGATTCACCAATCACACCGAGTGCTTCGCCAGGAGCAACTTCGAAGCCGACGTCCCATGCAGCGACGATCGAGCCGGTGAGAGCACTCTTGGCAGTGCCCACGTCAGGTCCGGTGTCTTCGAGGGCTCGTAGATCAGTGATGCCGTGAATCTTCCCGAGCGATGCGACCTTGAGTGCCCAATTGTTGTTCACGGATTGACTCCATTCGATGGATGTTGACGATGCCGATTCCGACGGCACCAATCGCTGTCGCTGCACACCCAGTGCCCGCCGCCTTCGTCAGCGGTGGCCGGGACTTCGACGAGAAATGACTCGGAGCTGCCGCAACTGCGACACTTGGCGCCGGGTGTGATCTCGACTTCGAACGGCACGTCCTCGAACGTGAGTGGCTCGACATCAGTGTGCGGTGGCACCGCGTATATCCGCTTCTCACGGCCGGCCCCGAACAATGAGAGAAATCGCGATTGATGGAGTCTTGGAACGTCCCATCGGGGAATCGGAGTCGTGGCGATCACGTAGCGACCGTTGACGAGGCACGGGTAACCGGTGGTCCGAGTGATGACGCCGTTACGAACCTTGTCCTCATACAGACTCACCCACATGCGTGCGTAGTCCGCCTCGGCATGCATCCGTGCGAGTTCTCGCATGTCTCGTTCGACGCCGCGAAGTGGTTCGGGAACCGGCACCTGGAGAATCAGAGTGTGTCGCTCGTCGAGTGGGTCTTCTGGGATCCGATGGCGGGTCTGGATGAGTGTGCTGTCCTCGGGAGTCGTCGACTCGGGAATGCCAGTCGACGAGACGATGAGTCGACGCAGGTTCACGGCGTTGACGCCTTCGTCGTCACCTTGGTCGATGACCTTGACGACGTCGTCGGGACCGACCACGGCGAGAGAGATCTGCAAACCCCCTGAACCCCAGCCCCGTGCGACGGGCATCTCGCGTGAACCAAAAGGAACTTGATAACCCGGAACTGCCACCGCCGTGAGGATCGCCCGGCGAATCTCCCGCTTGGAGTATTCGTCGAGAAGTCCGAAGTTCACATCGAGGTCGGATAGCGGAGAATCGTCGACCGTGGTCGAACGATCGATCACCTGTTGCAGGAGGGGTGTGTTCATGAGCGCTCCTGATGCTGACGAATGGCCGCTTTGCGTTCCATCATCGAACGGAACGTCACATAGTGCGGCAGCTTCAGGTGCTCGAGAAATCCACTCGCGTCGAGACCGTCTGTCGTGAGCAGGATCGACTGCTCGAGGAAGCTTCGGCCTCGGTCGCGCTCGCATGCGATGTCGAGATTCGCCATCGCAATTGCCTTTTTCTCGTTGTGTCCGAAGCAGAGGCCGTAGCCGACGTCGAAGCGTCCGCGATCCTCGTCGATTCCGTTCAGGTCCTCGATGGCCTCGACTTCGGTCACGCGAACCTCACCGATCGAGATCTCGTCACCGGTGAGCGGATGTACAACCGTCACCGGAAGTCGACCATGACGTACTTCGCCGAGTGTGATCTCATGGAGATAGCCGTCCGGCCCGAGAATGTTGCGATACCAGACGTTGACCAGAGCACCGGTCTCGGCCCTTGCCATGGTGGCCAATCGTGCCGAACGACTTGCCGGCGGTCGGGCCGGATGCCGCGTGATGTCGAATGGTTCTGGATCGTCGACTCGACGTCGATCGACTACTGCGTCAAGATCGCGAAGCAGGTCGAGCAATCGCCGGGGGCGCCGATCCCCATGCCGATCGGAATCGTCACCGAAATCATTCGTCGCGCTTGCACTCTCGTCGAGGAAGGCCGCCATCTTCTCGGCGGCCGTGCGCTGAGCGGTTTCGTCGGCAGTGTCGAGCAACCGACTCGTGTAGTCGGTGGTTCGACCCAGCAACTGCGGACCGGGTGGATTGCGGAAGGCCGGCACGATACGACGTAACACGACCAGATCGTCGACGTCGACGGGGGTGGTGTAGGCGAGACGGGGCAAGGTCGACCGATACGAGCGGAGCAGATGGGCTGCCTCGATCGGGTCACCCTCGGCTTGGCGAAGTGCCGACGCGGCGAGGTGCTCGTCCCACAACCCACCTTCACCCATGACCCGATCGACGGCGAGCCTCAACTTCTCGATCATTTGCTTCGACTCGAGCCATGAGCTGTCACCCAGAGCTCGTTCGCGAGCCACCAGTCGCTCGGCGGCTTCGATGGCCTTGAGACCACCTCGGGCTGCTGCGTATCCCATTCAGATCCTTTCTTGACGTGGCCACGAGGCCACAATCTCGACGCGTGTCGACCGGGGTACTCCGACGATCCGTCCGTCTTCAGTTGTGAACCACACATCCACACCGGTCGGGAATTTTGTTCGCATGGATTTCCAGAGCTCGACGTCCGATTCGACCAGACCGTCGATGCACAGGACCCGTTCACCATCGACTCCGGGACCGCTCAGAACGAGTTGCACTCCGCCTCGATCACTGACTCCATGCGGCCGAAGGTCATGGATCCCAATGACGATTCGAGCCGCTGACTCTGGTGAGAAGGCGGAGCCGGGATCGGCGAGAGTCATGATTGAAGCGATCTGTTCGGATGCGTCCTGTGGTATCGCGATCAAGTCGGCTTCCTCGACCCGCGAGACTCGGGCCCCAGTTGCACTGGAGAGTGCTTCTTCCCAGATGAAGTTCGGTGTGTCAACAATGTGAATCTGCGTCTCGACATCGGCGAGGACGAGGACCGGGGCCAGAGAACTCGGAACACGTGAGACGACGTCGGGGTCCAGGCTGAGAATCGAACCCGGACGAGCGAAGGCAGCGAGGATCGCCTTGAAAACGGATTGGGATTCGAGAGGATCGAGCCGACATGCGGCGACTTTGGCCGGTAGTCGTCGGGCCTCGAGATCGATCGTCGATGTCATCTCAGTCGAGCTCCTCGAAAGAGACCGCCGTGGACCGAAGTTCGTCCCATTCGCGTCGCTCGTCGGCGGCCAGGTGGGACGCAGTGATTTCGCAAAGAGAGTGGACATCATCGGCGAACACGGCATCGTGTTCCGCACATGCATCGAGGAGTGCGGCAGCGAGTGCGGTCTCTCGGTCAGCGCCGGCCCGCATTGCCCACCCTCGCGAGCCGGCGACGGCGACCTCGGCACGAGTCACGACGACTTCGCCCAGGTGGAAACGCTCCTTGCACACCGGCTCGCGCACCTGCATCATTACCATTCCGACTTCCGGAGGGGTGATGATGTCCAACTCCCCCGAGACGTTCCGATGGGAAAGAAAAGTCTCGGCCAGTTGCCGCACTTGATCTGCATCTGCTCGTGCGAGCAACTCGGTTCGTCGGTTTCGGTCCATGGTCATGCACTCCTCGAGTCGGTGTGGTGTTGCAGGGAATCAACTTGGTAGGTGTCGTCGAGCTCAGCGGGGGCCTGGTCGAAATGAACGCTGACTGCGATACGGTCGGTTCGGATCCAGGACTCCCCGAGTTCGACGACCGTTCCAGTGATGGCGTCGACGTTCACGCTTTGGAGTCGCCAGGCGGGCTCACGCGATTCGATGATCTGAGCGACGTGGGCGGGAGGAGTGTCGATCGAAACGTCGATCGTGCGGCGAGTCAGCCGAATGCCGTAGAGCGAGAACAGGATTCTCCAGATCGAAGAGATGTCGTCAAGGTGTCGTCGTAGACCGGGCGCGATCGAGCACGAGACCTTGCTCACGCCGAATCCGACGATCTCGGAATCGATTTCCATCGTGCGGCCGACGACGCAGAGTCGTTGTGGGGCATGGTGGCCGAACAGGGCGATCTCGGGAAGAGAGGGTTCGACCTCGGAAACTGTGACGACGCGGAGAGTCGCCTCGTGACCCGAGAGGGCGATCGTGCGACTGGCGCTGGGAGGGAATTTCGATCCGATGGGGTACGGGATCCGTTCGTTGACGTATGTCCCCGAACCTTTGACTCGGCGAACGACAAAGCGCCGCTCGAGTTCCTGCAGGGCGGCACGGGCCGTCGGACGACTGACCGAGAATTCTCGAACTACCTCGTTTTCCGACGGAACCTTGTCACCGACATCGAGTCGTCGAATTCGGTCCTCCAACTCGTTCGCAACGGAGATGTAGGTCTCGGACACGACTCGATCGTGAACCACTCAAGTTGACGTGACAACTCGTTCAGGTGAACGACCAACCAACTGTCGAAGAAGACTCGGAAACCCGTTGTCGTACCTGTTTGACGACGATTCTTCGACTCATCGACGTCACCTGTTGTTCACCTCGATGGGTTACCTTGCGGTCATGACCACCGAGACGCAGACGGCCCGCCGATTCCGAGATGCCGAAGAGATCATCGAGCACCTGAGAGGGCTCGGCGAACTCGGGTCGGTCGAAGCGAACGGATTCACTGAGCTCGACCACGGACTCCAGACGGCCGCAATCTTGCGCGATGTCGCCCCTGATGATGTCGAGCTCCAGATTGCCGGCCTCATTCATGATCTGGCTCATCCGTGGGACGGGCCCGGCCAACCACGCCACGCGTCGATGGGAGCGATTGCCGTCCGAGGCGTCCTCGGTGATCGGGTGGCCGACCTGATCCTCTCTCATGTTCCCGCCAAGAGGTATTTGGTGGCGACTCAAGAGGAGTACGCGTCGATTCTGTCGCCAGACAGTGTGATGACACTTGTCGCCCAGGGTGGGCCAATGAGTGCTGATGAGATCGCGGAATTCGAGGAGAGTGACGATTTGCAGGCGATGATCGATCTCCGAATCGCGGATGATGGTGCCAAGGTGCCCGGCAAGGTGGTCGCTCCGCTGTCGACTTATGAGGATTCGATCCGATGGATCGCTTCTCACCACGCAGTGAGTTGAGAGTCGGCGTGCACATCAAAGCGTTTTCGCCCGACGATCCAATGATCGTCCAACATTTCCGCGAGCACGGATGGGTTCTCACGGACGATCTGAACCTCAGTGAAGTGCTCGAAGTTCAGGGATGGGTCGACGAGATCGCTGCGACTTTCGGCGAACCTGGTCTGATCCTTCACCATCGTGAAATGACCGACTTCGGACCCAAATTGGCTCGGAGCGAAAACTTCGTACCGGTGCACGCAGGTCTGCGCGACCTTCTGACTCGCCGACTCGCGACCACCGCGTCGACACTTCTCGGTGAGCCGGCCGTTCTTTACAAGGAGAAGATCAACTACAAATTGGTCGGCGGGGCGGGCTTTTCACCGCACCAGGACGCCCCCGCTTACCCGTTCATCGACACGCACGTCTCGTGCATGGTCGCGGTCGACGATGCAACCCCGGAGAATGGCTGCCTCGAAGTGGCGAGTTCGCGACACCAGCACCTTCTCGAGACCGACGACCGGGGTTGTATAGTCCGTTCGATCGTCGACGAGTTGACGTGGCAGCACGCGCCCTTGCGTGCTGGTCAGACTCTGTGGTTCCACTCCCTCACACCTCATCGCAGTGGAGCCAATCGCTCCGATCGTGATCGCCGAGCTCTCTATCCGACCTACAACGCGCTCTCCGAGGGTGACCTGCGTGAGGCGTATTACGCCGAGAAGCGCGAGCGTTTCGCGGCGGCAGAGAGTGGTGACCGCGTCGTTCTGTCGTTGATCAGCGACTTCGAAGGTCGACCGGTCGACTGACCGAGCCGTACTCTTCAGACGTGTTGTCGAGCATTCCCTATCTTCGCGTCGGCATTCTCGGAATCCTGACGATCGTTGCTTACGGATCGTGGTTCTACGGCTTCGGAGTACTCCTCGATGACATGACAGCCGACTTCGAATCGGGCGTCGGCGTCCTCACGCTGGGCTACACGATCGCCCAAATCCTGACCGGCGTTCTCGGCATGTGGGTCGGACGTACGCTCGATCGCCACGGTGCGCGCCGTCCTTTCGCCTTTGGTGCGGTCGTTGGGCCGATCGTGGTCGTGGTGTCGACGTTCGCGTCGTCGCCCGTCGTCTTCGCGGTCCTGTTCGGCATCGGTGGGGGAGTGATCGGCGCGTCGAGCTTCTACCACTTGACTCAAGCCGTCGCCGCACGACTGTCGGTAGGGCACGAAGCGCGGGCGATCGCGCAACTCACCATTTGGGGAGCGTTCTCTTCACCTCTACTTATTCCGATCACCGAGTTACTCCGCTCATCGATCGGCTGGCGTGACACCGTCCGAGTTTCGGTGGTTGTCGTCGGTCTGGTGCTCGTCGTTGCTGCGCTGTTCGTCGATCGTGACGGTATGACTCGTTCGCTGTCTCCCTCGGCGTCGTCGCGCCTGGCAGTCGCCGGCGCTTTGAAGAACTCTGATGTTCGCAGGTACGCACTCTCGTCTTTCGCCAGCTCTTTTGGAACGTCGATCATCATGGTGTTGCAAATTCCTGCGATGGTCGCGGGAGGACTCGAGCGCTCGACGGCGGCATCGTTGGCGGGAGCACGCGGTTTCGCTCAGTTGTTCGGAAGACTTCCTCTCGGGAGAGTGCTCGATCTCTGGTCGACTCGTAACGTGTTGATCGGGGCGAAGCTACTAGTCGCATCCGGGGCGATCTTGTTGGCATTCAGTGGAAACCTGTTTGTTGCTGTCGTGTTCGTGGCCGTTGGCGGATTGGGAATCGGAGCAGTTTCTCCACTCGATGGCATTTATGCGAGGGAGGTGCTGCCCTCTCATGATCTCGGCACCCTGATGGGTTCGATGCACTTCGTCGGTGGCTTCATGTCCGGGATCGGTCCGCTGATCGCCGCATTCGTTATCGATCTCACCGATCGAACGTGGAGTGGTTTGATCCTCGCAAGCGCAACCGTGTTGCTGGGAGCTGCGTCGCTCGTCACGTCGCCACGGCGTGCACGATCCCGATCAGCACACCGGCCGGCACGAGCCAGGCCGCGCCGATACGAGTGAACACCAGCAGAGCGAGTGATACGCCCGCCACGAGCCACGTGAACCAGTCGACGAGCGCGTCGTCGGCCAG
>Ga0129333_10003223_pt1 | contig 15237 bp, 11 predicted proteins | sample CPB6_08_DNA_FD_94474 | JGI IMG/M metagenome (GOLD analysis project Ga0129333, IMG submission 94474) | Freshwater to marine salinity gradient microbial communities from Chesapeake Bay, USA - CPBay_Sum_0.6_0.8_DNA | ecosystem: Environmental > Aquatic > Marine > Coastal | place: USA: Chesapeake...
CAAACGCTGCACGCCGGCATCCCGGCAGGCATCGACCACCTCGCGCGCCAAGTCAACATGGGCACCGCGAAAACTTCGCGAGCCGCGACCATCATGCAGCACGCCCACAAGATTGATAACCGCCTCACATCCGTTAAAGAGCGCATGTAGCGCGTCCGGCCGGTGAATGTCGGCCGTGACCACATCGACCGTCGGCAGTGGCAGCAATGCCTTGGCGCGCTCGCGATCCCGTGTCGGCACCCGAACGCGCAAGCCGCGTGCGGCCAGTCGCTCGCAGATCTGGCGGCCGACGAAACCGGAGCCGCCCAGTACACAGACAGTAGAAATTTCCATAGACGGATTGTAGCCTCAGACGGCGACGGACACTGCGCTCAGGGCGTATCCCCCAGGGCACGATCGCGCGCCTCGTTCGGCGGACGGATCACTCCGATGCGCTCCCGCAGCGACTGCTCCTGACGGGTGAAATTGCCGGCGTAGTAACTGGCGTTGGCCATCACGCGCTTGACGTAGTCGCGGGTTTCGTTGAAAGGAATGCTTTCGGCATAGATGGCCGCCTCCATGGTTCCCGGTCCGCGCCAAGCGCGTGCGCGTCCGGGACCGGCGTTATACGCAGCGGAGGCCATTACCGGACTGCCGTCCAGATAATCGTAGACGTGGCGCAGATAATAGGTGCCAAGACTGAGATTGGTATCGACTTCAGTCACCCGCCCCCAGTGCCAGCCGCGAATGCCGATCTTGCCCGCCACCCATTTTGCGGTCGCCGGCATCAATTGCATCAGGCCGGCTGCCCCGGCGCTGGAGCGGATGTTGGCAATGAACCGGCTTTCCTGACGGATCAAACCATTCACCCAGGCCTCATCCAGATCCAGTTGCTGCGCCGCTGCCCGCAGCTGCTCGCGGTAAGGCGCGAGATAACGCAAACCGAAGTCATGCTCGAGACGGGTGCGATCAGCAGTATTGATTGCTCGATCCGGCAGGGACTCACGGCGCGCAAGCTCCGCCGCGGCCAGCAATTCACGATCATTGAATCCGCGGATCGCCCAGATCCATTCGCGAACGCCCTCCAGTCGCGCGTCAAGGCGGAATAGCGCGATCGCACGCTGTAGTCCGGGCCGCTGGGCCATCGCCTGCACTTCCGCCTCACTCGCCCGATACGTGACCGGCGGAACGGCAATCCGGGCACCCAGTTCCTCCCGTGCCAGTTGACCGTAAAACTCAAAGTCCGTGGTCAACGAGCGCAACACCGGCTCAGCCGCGTCCGGCCGGCCCAACGCCTTGAGCGCACGGGCTTTCCAATACCGCCACACCGGTCTTTCTGCCTCAGCCGCTGTCATCGCATTGATCGCCGACAGCACCTCATTCCAGCGCAGTGCACGCAAGGCGGCACGTACCTTCCAGCCCAGTTGCCGGTCGCTCATGCCATCGCTACGGGAGAACCATTCGAGGGCCTCGGGATCGTGTCGCAAGGCGGCAAAGAACCCGATCATGCCCCAGACATAGGCACTCTCCTCGACGGAAAAACGCGGGGACAGACGCTGCCAGTGCGTGGCGGCCTGCTGGGGCGAGGACCGTGCGAGACGGTACACCGCGAACATCACCATCTCGCGCTGCGCGCGCGATGCAAGTGCCGGCGTCGTCTGGAAATGACGGGCCGGATTGCCGGAGATCGCGCTCATCTGGCGCGCATCCGGAGCCTCTCCCGCCGGCAGAAATCTGGCCACGCGAGCGGCCAGTCCGGTCTGGCCGGTCTCCAGCGCGAGTCGGATGCGCATCCAGATCTGATCGGTCGTAATCTGCCCTTCGGCAACCAGTGTCGCGAACAGGGGATCGCAGGCGTCAGGATGGGCTTTCGCGACGAACCACAGCGGGCGCGCCTCACGCACCGCGTGTGGATCGGTCCGGGAGCGTGACTGCAGCGCATAGCAGGTCACGGCGACATCCTCATTCACCAACCGTGGCAGCTCTGCATCAAAGACATCCCATTGTCCGGACTTCCCCAGCGCCTTCAGCCATTCGCGGCGCAGGTACTCCGACAGCGGCGTATCGGGAAAGCGTTCAAAAAAACGGCGCACCTCCGCTGTCGGAATATCCCGGCCGGCTTTCGGCTCCAGCCTCGGCTGCAGCTGCCAGTAATACAGATAAGGCTCCAGCACATGTCCCGAGAACGCGGGTGCAAGCTGCGCCACGCGCTGCAGATCGCCGCGCCGCGCCGCGTCGCGCGCCGCGACAAAATCCGTGTCGAGTGCGGCCTGGGCGACCGGCAGTTGCAGCAGCGCCAACGCCGCCGTAGCGGAAACGGTTATCAGCGCCTGTCGGATCGAAACCATCAACAAAACCATAAATATTTGATTTTATTGAAGTTTTATAGAAACAGGCGATACGCCGGATTGCGCGTTTCATCGACCCAGGGGTACGCCACTTCATCGAGGAAAGCGCGAAACCGCTTCTGATCGGCGCGCGGCACCTGCATGCCGACCAGCACACGACCGTAATCGGCACCGTGATTGCGATAATGAAACAGGCTGATGTTCCAGCCGCGGCTCATGCGCGTCAGAAAACGCATCAGCGCCCCCGGTCGCTCGGGAAATTCGAAGCGGTACAGGATCTCATCGCGCGCGCCCGGCGCCTGACCGCCCACCATATAGCGCACATGCAGCTTGGCCAATTCATTGTTACTCAAGTCCAGCGTCTTCAAACCTCGCCGCCGCAAGGCAGCAACCAGCTTCACCGTTTCCCCGCGATCACGCACCTGAACGCCGACGAATACATGCGCCTCGGCTGCATCGCGGTAGCGGTAATTGAATTCTGTGACATTGCGCGGCCCCAGCAGTTCACAGAAGGCCTTGAAGCTGCCGGGTGTTTCGGGAATGGTCACCGCCAGCACAGCCTCCCGCTTCTCGCCGAGTTCAGCCTCCTCGGCAACAAAACGCAGGCGATCGAAATTCATGTTCGCACCACAGGCCACCGCGACAAATGTGGCGCCACGCACCTTGCGGCGCTCGGCATAGGACTTCGCGCCGGCAATCGCCAGCGCGCCGGCCGGCTCGAGAATCGCGCGCGTATCTTCGAAGACATCCTTGATCGCGGCACACATGGCATCGGTGTCGACCCGGATGACTTCGTCCACCAGTTGGCGACAAAGACGAAAGGTTTCCTTGCCGACCTGCTTCACCGCCACGCCGTCTGCAAACAAGCCGACCTGCTTGAGTTTGACCCGGCGCCCGAGTTTCAGCGACCGGTACATTGCATCGGCATCCACCGGCTCCACCCCGATGATGCGAATGCCGGGCCGCAAACGCTTGACATAGGCGGCAATGCCGGCAATGAGTCCGCCGCCGCCGATCGCCACGAAGATGGCATCAATCGGCCCCTGATGCTGATGGAGGATTTCCATCGCGATGGTGCCCTGCCCGGCAATCACGTCAGGATCATCGTACGGATGCACATAGGTCAGTCCACGCCGGCGTGCGAGCGCATGTGCATGCGCGGAAGCCTCGTCATACGAATCCCCCTCAAGGACCACCCGAGCGCCACGCGCGCGCACGGCGTTGACCTTGATGTCCGGGGTCGTCACCGGCATCACAATGGTGGCGGAACACCCCATGCGCTGGGCAGCCAGCGCCACGCCCTGCGCGTGATTCCCGGCCGATGCGGCAATCACGCCGCGCCGCAACGCCTCGGGCCGCAGGTTCGCCATCTTGTTATAGGCGCCCCGGAGCTTGAAGGAAAACACCGGCTGCATGTCCTCGCGCTTGAGCAGCAGCGTATTGCCGATGCGCCGGGACAGGGCTGGCGCCGGTTCGAGCGGAGTCTCCACGGCCACGTCATAGACGCGCGCATTGAGTATCCGTTCCAGATAATCCGTTTTCTTCATGACTGATGCGACCCCGGCCGCTTTGGCAGGCGGCAAAAGCGAAAGGGTAGCAGGATAGCAGGCCGGAGGCGCGGCAGCGCCCTGTCCCGGCGGCGGCGGCGGGCTGGTGTATAGTCATCGGCAGAGCACCCGTTCAACACCACACCGGAAATCTCATGAGCCAGGATGCCCTGAAACAGGCGGCCGCACGCGCCGCCATTCCCTATGTCGAAGACGGCAGCATCGTTGGCGTCGGCACGGGCTCTACCGTCAACTTCTTCATCGACGAGCTCGCGAAGATCAGGGATCGCATCGAAGGCGCCGTCTCGAGTTCGGAAGCCAGCGCGGCGCGGCTGAAAGCCCACGGAATCCCGGTTCTGGACCTCAACAGCACCGGAGAAATCCCGGTGTATGTCGATGGTGCCGATGAGATCACCCGCCACCTCGCCATGATCAAGGGCGGCGGGGGTGCCCTGACGCGCGAGAAGATCGTCGCGGCGGCAGCCCGGCGCTTCGTGTGCATCGCGGATGGCAGCAAGCTGGTGGATGTCCTCGGTCGCTTCCCGCTGCCGGTCGAGGTGATCCCGATAGCGCGCTCCTACGTTGCCCGGGAAATCGTGAAACTCGGCGGTCAGCCCGAATGGCGCATGAACGCGGTGACCGACAACGGGAATGTCATTCTGGATGTAAGAAATCTTCGCATCACCGACCCCGCCGACCTCGAATCACGGCTGAACCAGATTACCGGCGTCGTCACCAACGGACTGTTCGCCCGGCGGGGTGCCGACGTCGCCCTGCTGGCCGGGGCCGCCGGCGTTGAAACGCTGCGGCGTGCGGGACCGCCATGAAACTGTCATATTCCAGTGGTAAAAGTCAGTTTCTCTCGGGGAACCCTTGCCATGCCTGACCATACCCTCAAACAATTTGACACCGAACTCGAAAGCGTTCGCTCCCAGGTGCTCGAGATGGGCGGCCTTGTCGAACAGCAAACCATCCGTGCCGTGGAAGCGCTGTTGACCGGCAATATCGCGCTGGCGGAAGACGTCATCGTCCAGGACCATCGTGTGAATGCGCTGGAAGTCAATGTCGATGAGGCCTGCAGTTCGATCATTGCCCGCCGGCAGCCGGCGGCCAAGGACCTGCGCATGCTGATGACAGTGATCAAGACCATTACCGATCTGGAGCGCATCGGGGACGAAGCCGCCAAAATAGCCCGCATGGGGCTGTCGATCCACAAGTCGGATCGCGCCGCCGTCCCGCGCACCACGGAAATTCAGCGGGTCTCCGACCTGGCCGTCAACATGCTGCGCAACGCTCTGGATGCCTTCGCCAGGCTGGACCTGACGGTCGCCGCCAAGGTGGTGCGTCAGGACGAGCAGGTGGATCGTGAGTTCACGGGCATCCTGCGCCAGCTGATCACCTTCATGATGGAAGACCCGCGCACCATTTCGCATTCAATCGAAATTCTTTTTGTGGCGAAGGCCATCGAACGTATCGGCGATCATGCGAAAAACATGTCCGAATACGTGGTGTATCTGGTCAAGGGCAAGGATGTCCGCCACACAGGCATCGAAGCAATCGAACGCGAAGCGCTCAGCTGAGCAGCCTTCGGCGACAGGCCGGGTAACGGCCGCGTGGTACACTCGTTTCATCATGAGCATCCTGTCCGGCACGCCTTCCGGATTCCTGTCCTCCCGTCGTGGCCCCGGCGCCGGCTGACATGTCCGGCCACACGACCATTGCCGCAGTGGACCTCGGGTCCAATTCATTCCACTGCCAGATCGCGCGTGTATCGGGCGAGCAGTTTTTCTCCCTGGACTCATTGCGCGAACCGGTACGGCTGGGCGCAGGACTCGACAAGCACAAGGCACTGACTGAAGAGGCGCAGGATCGGGCACTGGCCTGCCTGTCGCGATTTGGCGAACGCCTGCGCGGACTTGATCGCGCCGATGTGCGAGCCGTGGGCACCAACACGCTGCGGGTCGCCAAGAATGCCAAGTCTTTCCTGCGCCGGGCGCGCGCCGCGCTGGGCTTTCCGATCGACGTCATTGCCGGGCGCGAGGAAGCCCGGCTGATCTACCTCGGTGTCGCGCACGAACTGCCGCCGTCCCGGGAAAAGCGTCTGGTGATCGACATCGGTGGCGGATCAACCGAGTGTATTATCGGCAGCGGCCTTGAACCGCTGACACTGGAAAGCCTGTTCATGGGCTGTGTCTCGTACAGCAAGCGTTTTTTCCGTAACGGCCGGCTGAGCAAATCAGCATTCAAGGATGCCGAGCTGGCCGCGCGCACGGAGCTGCAGCCGATCGTTGATGCCTACACACAGGGGCGCTGGCAGCGCGCCTACGGGTCGTCCGGCACCGTGCGCGCCCTCGCGGACATACTTGCGCAGACGGATCCGGGCAGCGACGGCATCACCCCCGCGGGGCTGGAGCGTCTGCGCGCGCTTCTGATCAAGGCCGGCGACATGACGCAGATAGATCTGCCGGGGCTGCGCGCCGACAGGCGTGACGTCCTGCCCGGCGGGCTTGCCATCCTGACGGCCGCAATGCAGGAACTCGACATCGACGAGTTGACCCCGGCATCCGGCGCTTTGCGTCAAGGCATTCTGTTTGATCTCATCGGCCGCTTTCAGCACCACGACATGCGGGACGCCACTGTCAGCCAGTTCATGACACGCTACCACGTCGATGCGGCGCAAGCAGCTAGGGTCGCCCAGCACGCGAAGGCGCTTTATCAAAAGCTTGCGGCAGATGACCAGGCGGCCGAGGAGGTGCAACTGCTCGACCGCGCAGCACGCCTGCACGAGATCGGTATTGCCGTCGCCTACAGCGGCTATCACAAGCATTCCGCCTATATCCTTGCCAACGCCGACATGCCGGGATTCTCGCGCGAGGAGCAGGAGCAGCTTGCGGCGCTGGTCGGCTGTCATCGCCGTTCGTTGCGCAAGGCACTTGAAATGCAAGCCGATACCGGCGGGTGGCTGCTGGTGCTGGCGCTGCGCATGGCCGCGCTTCTGTGCCGGGCCCGGCGCAACCAGCGGGTGCCGGCAATCGACGTGAAGGTTCAGGAGTCGCGCATTCGACTCAGCTTCGACCGGGATTGGCTGGACGCGAACCCGCTCACAGCCATGGCGTTGCAGGAAGAAGTCGGGGAGTGGGCGCAGTTGGGCGTCGAACTGAAAATTCCGGGACTCGACAGCATCGCACCGGCGGCCGACAGCGACAGCGGGGACTGATTCCCTTCGCCTTGCCTTCCGCTTGCCGTTACACGACAGCGTGCATCATCTGCGGCCTGACTTGCCGCCGGCCTTCGAGGCTGCCGGCGCCTTGATCCCCTTGAGCCGGCTTTCAATAGACTCCACCAGCGTGCGCAGCACCTTGATGCGGGCATGCAGTTTATTGTCAGCCTCCACCAGCGTCCATGGCGCCGCCACGGTCGATGTGCGCTCCACCATATCGCATACCGCCTGCTCGTAGTCGTTCCAGCGCTTGCGGTTACGCCAGTCTTCGGCGGTGATCTTGAAACGCTTGAAGGCGATTTTTTCGCGGGCCTTGAAACGGCGGTATTGCTCTTCCTTGCTGATCGCCAGCCAGAACTTCACGACGATAATGCGGTGATCTGCCAGTTGCTGCTCGAAATCATTGATTTCCGAGTAGGCGCGCATCCAGTCGGCTTCGGCGCAGAATTTCTCGATGCGCTCGACCAGGACACGCCCGTACCAGGATCTGTCGAATATCGTCAATCGGCGGCGCCGCGGAATGTGCCGCCAGAAACGCCACAGGTAGGGCTGCGCCCTCTCTTCCTCGGTCGGCGCTGCCACGGAATGCGTATGGTAGCGGCGCGCATCCAGCGCCTGCGTCACCCGCCGGATTACGCCGCCCTTCCCTGCGGCATCATTGCCTTCAAAAACCGCGACCACGCTCGTTTCCGCCATGCGCGGATCGCGCATCAGCTGATTCAGGCGTCCCTGGTATTTCTCGAGGGCCTTTTCATAAGCCTTGCGGCTGAGCGGCTGTTCCAGCTGCAGGGCGCGAATGACATTCATCCGGTCGGCTGCCGGGAGCAGCGGTGGCGAACGGTCCGGTGCCTGTTTTCCCGGCTTTTCGTCAAGACGCTCGCGCAGCGCAGCCAGCAGCGTTCTGCCGACCATGAGGCTGCGGTAACGCGGGTCTGCACCCGGCACCACCAGCCACGGGGCCTCGCCCGTGTCTGTGCTGCGGACGAAATCCTCTGACACCTTGCGGAAATCGTCATAGCGCTTGAACAATGCCCAGTCCTGCTTGGTCACGCGCCAGCGCGTGAGCGGATCATCCTCCAGTTCCTTCAAGCGCTTGCGCTGTTGCGGCTTGGACAGATGGAACCAGAACTTGAGCAGCAGCACCCCCTCATCCACCAGCATGCGTTCAAGCCGGAGGATCTCACTGATGTGCTGCTCGAAACGCGACTGGCTAATTTCGCCGCTCACTCTTGAAACGATCGGCTGGGTATGCCACGCACCGAAAAACATGCCTATGCTTCCGCGCGGCGGCAATGCCCGCCAGTACCGCCAGACACGGGGACGCTCCTGCTCCTCATCCGAAGGATCGGTAAAACCCCGAACGACAATGTGCCGCGGGTCCATCCATTCATTCAGCAGGTTGACCGTTTCGCCCTTGCCTGCCCCCTCGACGCCGGCAATCAGGATCAGTGTGGCAAAACGTCCGTTCTGCTTCAGGTCATATTGTGCATTCAGCAACGCCTCGCGCAGCTTCGGTTCCTCACGGCGATAAGCGGTCTTGCTGATATGGTGATCGAGACTGGCGGAATCAAACATGGCAGCGAATCATCGTCCGGGTCAAATCAGTTTCGGCACAAGGACGGCGCGAACCTGCAGGCCCTCCGCCGTTGAGGCGATCCACCAGAAGGCGCCCTTCTTGACCGGCCAGGCTGCGGCCCTGCCGGTCAGCGCCAGCGCCGCAGCTGCACCCAGCGTCGGCTGATGGCCGACTACCACGGTTGCCCTCTCGCCATCCGGCCAGCCAACGGCCCGGAGCAGGGCCTGTGGCGTCGATGCCGTCGACAGTGCCGGCTCCGTTTTCACCGTTCGCCCCAGCGCCTCAGCAGTCTGCTGCGCACGAACCGCCGGGCTGCTGATGACGCGGTAGTCGCCCGGCAATCGCTCGTTCAGCCATTCCGCCATGCGTACCGCCCAACGCCGGCCCTTCTCCGTCAATCGGCGCCCCTCATCAGGGAAAGCATCCTCGGCATCGGCATGTCGCCAGAGTATCAATTCCATGATTCAGCGCTGATGCATCCAGTCCGTATCAATGCGCCGGAACCGGCGCCAGGTCTCCCGCAAAGCGGGGCGCAATTCAAGCTTGATCCGCCGCTGCCAGCGCGCACGCCGCCTTGCTCCCGAGGGCCCATCCGCCAGCGCAGCGGCTTTTGTGCAGGCATTGGTCAGATCATGCATGTCGCCCAGTATATCCTGCAAGCGCTGTAATGCCTCATGCAGCGGACGCCCCTGTGCCTCCTCGAAGAGGTCACGGAAGAACTCCAGCGTATAGCGCAACCGTTTCACCCGTATGCGCAAGCGGTGCAGCCGGTCATCCGGCAAGCGTTCAGGACGGTCTCCGGCACGCAGGATCGCGGCATATTGACGACGCAGTAGTTTGCGGGCGCCAATTGATAGCGACATATTCGATGGCATCGCGCTCATGCGGCTCAATTCCCGGGCCAGTGCCAGCATGTCGAGATCATATTCCTTCGCGCGCAGCAACCGGCCGAGCCGGCGCTGCGCCTTTCGCCGGGCCGCCACCCCCTGTGTATCGTCTCCGTCCGTCGTGTCCAGAAAGACATCCCAGTCACGCAGTTCCCCAGAGGCCTCTGCCAGGGGCCGCAAACACTGAAGAAGCGAACCCAGTTCCCGGTGGCCGGCATCGCGCCCCAGTCGCAACAGCGATCGCAATCGGCGAAGGCCGACACGCCACTGGTGCAGATACTCGGGTTCCTTTCCTGCCAACACGCCCGGGATGTTCGCCTGCATCTGGGTCATCGCCTCACTGGCAATCATCCCCAACGCCTGTGGCAACGTCATCTGCGGTGACAGGAGAACATGCCCTGCCCTGACAGGTTCAGCGCGCACCAGGCCCGACAGCAGGTAACCGCGTTCAGCCTTGGAACGGGGCTCGGTGACCAGACGAACCGCATCCCGCAGCGTGCCGGCAAATGCGAGCAGGTCATCGATTGAGCCATCCAGCAATTCCAGCTCTATCTCCTGTATGGACGCGCGCCGCCGACCCGCACGGATGACGCCCCTGTCGAGCGCGAGCTCAACACTGCCACCCTCCGGCAACGGGAGTTGCCGCGATTCCCGTTGAAAATCAGCCACAAATGCCGGCCGCAATTTCTCCCGCAGTGCCGGGTCCTGCAGAAGACCGGCCGGATCCTGCGCTGACGGGATGCGATCCAGCGCAAGCTGTCCGGCACGCACCGGCACATTGCTCTCATGACGCAACTGCAGCCCTCCGAGCGCCGTGCCGCCGCCCTTCAAGGTCTGCACCCAGCGCCGGCCCTCGCGGCGTACGCGCAAGGCCACGCGATTTCGCCACAGCAGTGCATCGGGCGTGTCATAGTAAGTGGCCACCAACCGCCGGATGCGCGGACGGCCCGATAGATAGCCAGCCGAACGCAGCGCCTGCAGTGCGGCGGGCGTCAAACGCCACTTGAACTCGAACTCCAGACCCCCCGGTTCCGGGCCCGGCAGGGCCACGAAGGTCATCCGGCCGTAGCCGCCAGCACGGCGAGCAGTTCCGGCTGGGCCGCGCGCGGCTTCCCTTCTCCCGCGGACACACGCGAATACGACCCGTCAGGCGCCATCAGCCACGCCTGAGTATTGTCCTCCAGATAGGCGGTCAGCCCCTCCGCGACAACCCGGCGCTTCAATTTTTCGTCGAGCACCGGAAAACACACTTCCACACGTCCGAAAAAATTCCGGCCCATCCAGTCCGCGCTGGATAGATACACATTCTCGGCACCGTCGTTGCGAAAAAAGAATACCCGGGAATGCTCAAGGAAGCGGCCGATGACAGAACGCACACGGATATTCTCTGATACGCCCGGAACACCGGGACGCAGCGCGCAGACACCGCGCACGATCAAATCGATGCGGACGCCGGCGCGCGACGCCTCGTAGAGCGCTGCGATGATGTCGGGCTCCAGAAGCGCGTTCATCTTGGCGATGATGGCGGCCGGCCGGCCGGCGGCGGCAATTTCAGTCTCTCGCTTGATGCACCGGAGCATCTCCTTGTGCAAAGTGAAAGGTGCCTGCAGCAAATGACGCAACCGGGAAGCACGTCCGAGGCCCGTCAGCTGCATGAAAATGTCGGCGACATCACTGCCGATCTCGTCATGGCAGGTGAAAAGCCCGAAATCGGTATACAGCCGCGCGGTACGCAAATGGTAATTGCCCGTCGACAGATGTACATAACGGCGCAGCCCGTCGGCCTCCCGACGAACGATCATCAGCATCTTGGCATGTGTCTTGTGGCCAACGACACCGTAGACTACGTGTGCGCCGGCCTCCTCCAGGCGTTGCGCCCAGTTGATATTGGCTTCCTCGTCAAAACGGGCAAGCAGTTCGAGTACTACGGTCACTTCCTTCCCGCTGCGTGCCGCCGCAATCAACTCCTCCATCAGCTCGGATTCCGCGCCCGTGCGATACACCGTCATCTTGATCGCCGCTACGGCCGGGTCCCGTGCCGCCGCCTGCAGCAGCGTCAGGACCGGCAGGAAGGCCTCGTAGGGCAGATGGAGCAGGATGTCTCCCGCGCGTATCCGCGAAAAAAAATCCCCTTCGCCCTGAATCGCCGGCGGAATACCCGGACGGAATGGCGCGAACTTGAGATCGGGTCGGTCTACCCAATCCGGCACGCTGATCAGGCGCGCAAGATTCACGGGGCCGTCCACACGGTAGAGGTCTGTCTCATCCAGCTTGAACTGGCGCAGTAAAAACGCGGAAATCTGCGGCGAACAGCTGTCCGCCACTTCCAGGCGCACCTCGTCCCCGAAATGGCGGTGAGGAAGTTCCCCGCGCAACGCAGCGCGCAAGTCCTTGACCTCCTCTTCATCCACAAACAAGTCGCTGTTACGGGTCAGCCGGAACTGATAGCAACCGGCAACAGTCATCCCGGGAAACAACTCGCCGACATGCTCGTGAAGTATCGACGACAGAAAAATGAAGTCGTAATCGGCGCCCGCGATTCCCTCGGGCAAACGGATCACGCGCGGCAGAACGCGGGGCGCCTGCACGATAGCGATTCCGGAGTCCCGGCCGAAGGCATCGCGGCCTTCGAGTTCCACAGCAAAATTCAGGCTTTTGTTCAATACGCGGGGAAACGGATGCGCCGGGTCGAGCCCGATCGGCGTCAGCACCGGCATGACTTCGCGCAGGAAGTAGTCGCGTATCCACTGCGCCTGCGCCGGCGTGAACTCACTGCGACGGAGAAAACGCACGCCCTCTCGCTCCAGACCGGGCAGAACTTCTGCGTTCAGCAACTGATATTGTCTCGCGACCAGTTCCTGCGCCCCGCGCGACACTTCGCGATAGACCTCTTCCGCGCGCATCTGGTCCGGCGCCGCAGCAGGCATGCCCGCCTCAATCTCCGCCTGCAGCCCGGCCACGCGCACCTCAAAGAACTCGTCAAGATTGCTGCTGACGATGCACAGAAATCGCAGCCGCTCCAGTAGCGGTGTCGTGACATCCTCGGCCCGAGCGAGCACTCGGCGGTTGAAGGAAAGCAGTCCGAGCTCGCGGTTCAGGTACAGCTCCGGCGAAAGACCGGCCTTGGCAGGCGATCTCCGCGAACGGCGTGCGGTGGCATTCATCGGGAACCCCCGCCAAGGGGTCTGCGGCCCCGGAATCTACCGTGCCGGCGGCACGAATCCGGCAGCGTGGTCGGCACCGTCGCCGAAGAAATGCTTTTCCATTTGCTGTGCGAGATAGTCACGCGCTTTTTTGTCCGCGAGATTGAGGCGGTTTTCGTTGACCAGCATTTTCTGCAACTCAAGCCACTGCTTCCACGCTTCCTGCGAAACGTTCTCGAAAATGCGTTTTCCCAGCGGCCCCGGGTAAGGCGGGAAGTTGAGTCCCTCGGCCTCTTTGCCAAGCTTGATACATTGAACCATTCGAGACATTTAATCTGCTCCGTACGATAATTCAGTTATATGACAGCACTGTGACATCCCGGTTACAGCCGCTTGATCAGCACGACCGAGCGGCGCTGCAGGTTGTAAAGCTCCTTCTTATGCTGCGGCAGTGCACTGATGTCGGTCTCGGAAAAACCACGTTCGACGAACCAGTGCTCAGCGCGCGTCGTAAGCACGAACAGCTGCTTCAGACGCAATCCGCGGGCCCGCTTTTCGATGGCCGCCAACAGTCGGTCCCCTGCCCCGCGTCTGCGAAACTCCGGATGAACCGCGAGTCCTGCCAATTCACCGGAACGCTCATCCGGGAAAGGATACAGCGCCGCACAACCGATGATGACCTTGTCATGCTCAAGAACCCAGAAACGATCAATCTCACGCTCGAGCAGGTCACGGTTGCGTTTGACCAGCGTCCCTTCGGCTTCAAGGGGCTCGATCAGCCGCAGCAGACCCCCGATATCGTCAATCCGCGCGTGACGCAGCGTCTCCAGCGGATCCGGTGTCAGCAGCGTTCCCACGCCCTTGTGGGTGAACAGTTCCAGCAACAGACTGTCGTCAAGATGTCCGGAGATCAGATGCGCGCGTCCAACACCCATTTCGCAGGCTCGGAGTGCCGGCCCGAGATAGGATCGGACCTCATCGGACTCGACCCGGTTGCGGGCCATCAGTTGCCGTGCATCACGCACAGTCAGTTCCCGCAATAGCTCGCCGCGCCGCCCGGTTACACCATTGGATTCCATCATGTAGATGAGCTTGTCCGCCTTCAATGCCGCGGCCGTCTCTGCCGCAACCTCTGCATGCGACAGGTTGAAGACCTCACCGCTCGGCGAGTACCCCAGCGGCGACAGCAGCACCATGTCGTCGTCGCGGAGACGGCGCTCGATGGCAACCGCATCGATCTTGCGCACCATGCCGGTGTGCATCAGGTCCATGCCTTCGACAACTCCCACCGGCCGCGCGGTAACAAAATTGCCGCTCGATACCCGGATATGCGCCCCGGCCATCGGCGAGTTAGGCAACCCCATTGAAAGCAGGGCCTCGATCTGCACACGGAGCGCGCCAGCCACCTCCATGGCCGCAGCAAGCGCCGGGCCGTCAGTAATGCGCAGTTGTTCTGAAAACCGGCTACGCACGTTCTGTGCCTTGAGCTTGGCTTCTATCTGCGCCCGCGAACCGTGGACCAGAACCAATTTCACACCCAAAGACGCCAGCAGATTCAGGTCATGGGTAAGGTGAAAAAAGCGCCCGTCAGCAACCACTTCTCCGCCAAAGGCAATCACAAACACCTTGCCGCGGAACGCGTGGATGTACGGCGCCACCGACTGAAACCAGTCGATGAACCGGTCTTGGGCAGACAGGCGGGCCCGGGCGCGTTTGCTTTCCGCTGCCTCGGGTCTGGCTTTCTTTGACTGAGGAATAGGTGTATCTCCGGAAAATTCAGGGTCAATTGACGCGCGAACGCTTGGTGTGGATCGATGTTAAGCGAGAACCCGGTTTCACGGAAGGATGCCTAGAAATCGCCCCACAGGGTCTGCAGTGCCGCCAGCCCCGCCACGGCCGCAGTCTCCGTCCGCAGTATTCTCGGACCGAGCGACAATGACCGGAAACCGGCGACTTCGGCATCTGCAAGTTCCTCCGGCGTAAACCCTCCTTCGGGCCCCGCCAGCAGCCACACGGGCCCGACCGGTCGCGGCAAGGCAGCCAACCGCAGATCAGCCTCCGGCGCGAGAATCAGCTTCAGTGCCGGGGTCTGTGAGGTTGCCAACCATTGTGAAAGCGTCAGCAAGGGCATCACGGGGGGCACGACATTGCGCCCGCATTGCTCACAGGCCGAGATGGCAACGGATTGCCAGTGCTGCACCCGGCGTTCCGCGCGTGCGCCGGACAGCCTGACAACGCTGCGCGCGCTAATGACCGGATGAATTTCCTGCACGCCCAATTCCACGGATTTCTGGACGGTATAGTCCATCCGGTCACCGGAAGAGAGGGCCTGGACCAACACAACGGATAGCGGCGATTCACGGCTCTCCAAACGGAGAGGACCGACCTGGATATCGACCCCACCACGTGCAACTGCCGTAATCCGGGCCTCGCGCACGCCGCCACGCCCGTCGAACAGCGTCAGCGCATCGCCCACCTTGCAACGCATGACATGGGCCACGTGATGCGCCGCCTCCTGCGGCAGGCGGCATTGCCCG
>Ga0129333_10003224_pt1 | contig 15234 bp, 27 predicted proteins | sample CPB6_08_DNA_FD_94474 | JGI IMG/M metagenome (GOLD analysis project Ga0129333, IMG submission 94474) | Freshwater to marine salinity gradient microbial communities from Chesapeake Bay, USA - CPBay_Sum_0.6_0.8_DNA | ecosystem: Environmental > Aquatic > Marine > Coastal | place: USA: Chesapeake...
AATTTCAATTGGTGTGATTGCAAATGAATTTGATGAGGAGGTTGATAAAACATCTCATGGTTGGCGATTTACTCAATACAATTATAAATGGCGTGATTACTTTGCTCAAACCAAGGGCAACAGGATCTATGTCTAATGTTCACGTAAGTAAGAGTCGCTACGGCGATACACGTCAGTTAACCGTAAAAGACGACCATATCATTCTAGAAGGCAAAAGCAATTTTAGTAGATTTGCAATGTCTGAAGATGGAAACAATCTTCAGATGGTAGACCTAGAAGGTGGCCCATTCATGGTTATTGGAATGGAACTGTCGTTGATTGATTGTCCAATTAAAGGAAAAATTACTTCTCTTAATATTCTTGATGATGAACGAGAATATTATGTAAAAGTTAAAATCGGTTATTCTAAAGACTAATTCCTCTGTCAGAGAGAGGCGGGGCATTCTTTTGAGAATGACTCGTTCTTATACGCTCCCCCGCAAGGGGGAGTTCTTTTTATCCAAAATCTTTCATATTATTTTCAAATTCTTTCATATACATATCAAACATACTTTTTTCGCATTTAGTGCCATGCTTTCCGCCTAATTTACGATCATGTGCAGACATTGCTTTGTTTAGAGCAATCTCGTGTGCCTTTAACAATCTTGATTGCATTTGAGTTTTCTTTTCGTCTCTCTGTGAATGAATACCTTCTAATGCTCCCTCTCCATTGTGATCGTCTGCTTCTTGATCTTTTTTAGATTTCTTTGGTTCTTCTTCGCCCTCTTCCTTCTTTTTTACCATTCCTTCAACGGTTTTATGAAATTTATTATGGGCCGGGGGTTCTTTTTCTCCAGGTTTATGGGATGCTTTATCTGCAGCATCGGCTTTCTTTAGAACCTTAGCCTCTTTATTTGTTAATTCTTGAAGAAGATTTTTATATGTTTCGTTTAAGTTTTGTAACCAATTATTCATATTTTGTCCTTTTCTATATTTATAAATATTGATATGAAGACATTTAAACAATACATAAACGAAGAAAAACCAGAAGACGAAGGCGATCTATCAAATATTTACCCATACAACGATCCCGCAAATTGGATAGATGACGCATATCATCACTGGTGTAAAGACAATCCGGACCATGAAGATTGTGAAGAATGGAGACAAAAACAGAAAGGGGGTAAGAAATGACAAATCTATGGAATAAAGTAGTTTCAGGTTGGAACTGGTTAAAAGGACTAGTAATGGAAGAACCCAAACCTGTAAAGAAGAAAAGAACAAAAAAGAGTAAATAAAAAACCCCGCCTTTCGGCGGGGTTCTTTTTTTTAAATTAACCGTTTAGTATATTTTTTACAAAATTCATTACATGATCTACCATTACATCTGGTACACCTTTTCCACCTAAAATATATTTGCCTGTCTTCTTGTGAACTCCCTTTACCTTGTACTTACTTGCATCTACGCCTGCTCTTGTCACAACACCTGCTAAGTGTTTTTGTTGCTTGGCATCGCCCTTATTTGCTGCACCGATTCTCATTCCTCTTCTTTGAACTCTACCAACTCTTTCTTGTGTTCTGGCTTCATCTCTTTCACCAGTTACTCTAGCAACATCTTGTCTTGAAGTAGCAAGATCTGCTCTTGTTTGGGCGGCATCTTTTCTGGCTTTACCACCTAGTCTTGGGGCATCAGCAGTTCTTTTTGATTGTGTTGCGTGTGTAAGATCATTTCCTCTTCTTTGGGCAGTTCCTTTAAGTTCTGCATATTCTCTATCTGTATCTGCAGAATCACCAGTCTTGAATAAGAAATCTGCTCTGTCTTTAGCTGCTTTTTGTGCTCTTGCAAATCTCTTTGCAGCGTGTTTTTCGATATGTGCTTGAGAAGCATCTTGTTCTGCTTGGCTCATAACATCACGAATTCCTTTTAACTTTCCGCTGAACAGATGCTTTGCGCCTGCCCATATCCCTGCTGCTAATTCTTGTAATTGCTCTTCAGATAATTCAATACCTTCGTTTAAAAATTGATCATTGATAGAACTAATGCAATTTTTAAGAAGTTCTTCGTTTATTTCTTCTTTGGTGTTATTTTTTGTTATAACAGTATTTACACCTTCGACTAGGCTTTTGAAAGAGTTGTGATCCATTCGGTTCATTTGTTTATCCTTTTTATATAAAAAATACTTAAGTATTTATAATTTTTAAAAAATCAAATTATGGTGGGTTGCATTCGGAGTAGCAGGCTTCTCCTGGAGTAGAACACCCAGTATAAATACAGCAACCATATGTTGGAGAACATGGATCAGTATCTGGCTCATAGCAGCAAGCACAACAACAACATGCAAAAGTATCGTAACTATAACAATCACAACCACGTTCCGGTTCACAAAAACATTGTTGCCCGTTTAGAGGCATTCCGTAAATATGTCTATCAGGTCTTTCTCCTGTCTGATCACAAACTCTTGGTCCAGTGTAACAACTAGAACTGCTTGAAGACGATGACGAAGAAGATGGAACAGGAGCATTGCTAGATGAGCTGCTAGATGTTGGTATTGCAGTTGTAGATGAATCGCAAAATTGCCACGCTGGTTTTTTTAAAATTGGTCCTTCATCAATCAAATATTGACCATCGCAGAATGATAAATTTATTTGTTTTGATATTTGTGTAAAATAAAGATTTAAATTTTTATCAAGCATTTCCGATTCTACCTGCAGTATAACAGCAGTTGGCTTCGCCAAAATAACCTATTTGACCTTTATTGCCTTGGTATAATGAAAAACTAAAACACCAAGTTTCTCCTTCTAATTGATCAGTATTTCCGCTTTCTAAAATACAACTAATGCTAATATTTGGGCTAGTTTGTGAACCATCATTAGTTGAGCCTGTTACAGTAAAATCTTTAAATTTAATATCGGTGTCTTTTAATGTGTAATAGTAATGATCAACCCCACCTAGAGTTGAATAAACAACTTTCTTCCAAGGGTTTGCTGGGTATTCTGCATCCGATAATGCTATACCATAAAGATATAATATATCTTCATTTCCAAAAATCATCAACGTTCCATCTTGCTTTAGTGCAAATAAAACGTCATCTTGATACACATCCGATGAAAGAGCTGCTGATGTTGTATCTATCTTTGAATAATATATTGTTTTGATAAACGGATTTACTGTGTCTGTTAATGTGTTTATCATACTCAAATTTCTCGTTATAAATCTATGGCTATAACCAGAAGGATAATTATTAATATAAATTCCCCATATGAATAATTTTTTATCTGAACTTCTTATTGCAGTTATAATTTCTTTATTTAAGTGAATATAATCAAATGTATCGTTTTTCCAAGTTGGGGGTATTAAAGTAGTAGAATTAAAATCGTATCCAATTTCAACGTAGTTTAGAGCCTTTCCGGGAAAAATAGTTCCGTATATTGGAATTGTTTGATTTATGATAATAGAATTATCATCATATCTTATAACTCTAAACAATTCATTGAAATCTGCTTGAATTATTTTACGGTTGTTTCCGCCTGTTGTTTTTTCTATGTGTAACTGATTCGCATAGTAAATATCTATTGGTAAATTTCTAGACCCAAATAAATTATAATCGGTTCCTGCAGGAAGAGATTCCCAACTTGTTATTCCGGGAGAAATGTCTAAATATCTTTCAGGGCTATTTGGAGAAGGTTCATCGTAAACAAATAAAGTCCCATCAGTTTTTACACTTAATATTTTTGGAACATCTAAAACACTTAAATATGGTAAATTGTAATCATTTATACAAATATAATTTATATCTTTAGTGCTAAAATAATCATTTAAATTTGTTATTGCATCATCTTTACAAAAAGCATTTGGAATAAATTCTGCTTTATTTGAGTTCGATACTAGTGCTATATGGCGTGTTGTAAATGATATATGTTTATACAAACTTGCTGGTGCTGCGGTTTGCGGTGTACAATAATCAAAAAAAGTGGTTGGACATATTGAATTTTTATGATATGTGCCATGATCTGAATATAGAACTAAAGATGCACAAGGCTGAGAACATTCTGGAGTACTAAAACTATTACAAAATTCTTGCATTGTATATTGATAATTTTTATCTCCCCAGAATCTTAATTTTTTATCTGTTGTTATGCCTGCTATAGTATTTCTATAATGTGATTCGGGACTAAATATTTTATCATATAATCTATAGCATTTGCCTGCTTGACATTTTTCTGGTGGGCAATTTGTTAATGCATTCAATCCGAATGGAGTTATACATTTACCAAAAAATTTTGGCCCATATTCAACGTCTTCATTATTTTCATCTTTACATTTAATTTTTACACCATCTCTCAATATCATTTCAACATAACTTATGGAATCGTGGCAATTCTGTGTGGTGCATTGTAATTTTAATCTTAAACTGCATGGGTTGTTTTTGATTATTTCTTTTGCTCTATTTTCGTCTATAAACAGTTCGCTGACTCTACTTAAGCCATCCGATGCATTATTTAAATCTGCTATACCTAAATTAACATCATTTAATATAACATACCATCTAGCCCTATCACATGCATGCCATGCACCACATTCCCCAATACAATTACTTGGTGGATTTCTACTTACACATGTTTCAGAACAGCAAACAGTATTTTCAACAGTATATTTAAAAACTAATTTAGAATCTTTTATATCTTCTACTTTAAATTGACAACACAGTGGTGAAGTTGTGGGATCTGGACAACATGAACCAATACATTTTCTTGTACAGCATGCGGCTGGGCAAGTCGGAGAGGAAGAGGAACTTAAAGACGAAGAACTAGATGTTGTAAAATAAATTGGAGGAAATGCCCCATTTTGCGGATCAAATTGCTCATAGGGATATAATTCTATAATGTCTGGCATATCAACTTCCTCCTCCTTGATCTGGATCATTACATTCTGTTTCTACACCAATATCTTTATTTATACTTGGATCGTATGTCCCATACTTATTAAAGAATGAGTTAAGACCAACGTATGTAAAATATGTTGTGGATCCAAAAGAACTTGAAGATGATGTTGGTGTATTGGATGAAGATGAAGACGGTGATTGAGATGATGTGCTTCTAGATACACTTTCGTCTGGACACGATGAACTGCTACTTGGTTCACATGGACCGCAGCCTGAAGTATTGCATGTATATATTCTCAGTTCATTTATTGTAACTATTGAATTTTTTGTACTAATGTCTGCAGGGTCTAAATCTGAAATATTTTTCCAAGGTTTCACTCTAACCACAAGTTCAGGATTTTTTATAGTTTCATCTTCTGGGCATTTATCAAAATCATTTGTTTCTATAAAGTGATGTCTCTTTGTACCAGTAACTCCTGTGCTAATTAATGTTTTTTTTGTGGAATTACCAGAGGCATCATATTTTACAAAATCTATTTCTAAAACGTTTTCGATATATGTATTTGTTCCATCTTTCTTTTTAACTAGAATTTCATTTAAATCAAAATCAATTTTTATTCTAACACATTGTCTACATTTTTGTAGTTGAATGATAAATTCCTCTACATCTGTTTTTGTTTTGTCATAAATTCTAGTTTGATTTGTTGCTGCAAATTTTACATCACCATCTTGTGGTGTGCAATCTTCACAACACGAATCAACATATTCATAACAACGTGATGATGAACTACTGGAAGAAACAGAAGTAGAAGATGTAGATGAAGTTGATGATGTGCTGCTACTAACCACACATCCACTTTCATTACACTGTGGGAAATCAATATCTACTGCCCATAATTCATTTACATATGCAGACCCATCATATGGACAAGTGACACATTGCCAAGAATCGTCACATAGTGGTTGATATGCTGTCGGAGTTACTTTCAAAACCAAATCTCCATCACAAGAATTGAAAGTAAATGGGATAGCAGATCCTGCATTTACACTGCTGTCAACTTGAATTATACTATTCAATGAAGAAGAAGAACTTGTTCCACCAACAGTATATAATCCTATTGTGGCATTGAAGCAACAAGTATTAAAAGTAAAATATGCTTGTCCGCAACATGGGTTGCATGCTCCACAACCAGTTGAACTTGATGTACAATTACAATCTTCACCGGGAGTTAATCTTCCACAACAATCTTTATTAATTTGAATTCGATATTCTTTTGCTGTTCTATCACACAATTCGTAGATACTAAATCTGCCCATTCCAGGATCATTTAATAGATCACAAGGAACAGTACCACTAAAACTAGATGAGCTACTATAAGAACTACTGGACGAGCTACTAGAAGAACTGCTGGATGAACTACTAGAAGAACTTGAACTACTCGAAGAACTACTAGAACTTAATGAATAACTTCCACATGGATTTTGTGCACACGTTGTGCACTGATCATATGCTATAAAGAATCCACCGGCATTTTCACAATCTGTTTTGCAGGTTATTAGGTCTGGTTTTCCTTGTGCACATTCAATTGTTTCTCCAATTTGACAGCAACATGCTGCATCACAACTTGAAGAACTGCTTCTAACTCCAGAAGAACTGCTGCTAGATGAACTGCTTGAGGAAGAAATACTACTAGTTGTTGAGGAAGAAGATGAACTAGAAACACTGCATGGTATTGTACAATCTCCGCAATCATCATAAGATACAAATCCTCCAATTAACTCACAATCCTGTCTGCATCTATCGATGTCGTATGTTGTCGCTAATTTATTGATACAAATTAAAAATGCTTCTCCCTCAACATCGCAACAACATTTTCCTGTTGTACATGTTGCAGATGAACTGGACGAAGAACTGCTTGATGATGAAGAACTGCTGGATTGCCTACTTGAAGAACTACTGATTATTGAACTACTACTTGAACTGCTTGGTTGAGTGTATGTTTGACAACATAAATTACTATTTTGTCCCCAACATAAAGTTGTTCCTAAATTTGTCACTGCGATAGTAAAATTATAGCCCGCTTGAATTGTATTGAAAGTTCCATTAAATGGTGAGTTACATTGACCATATGTGTTATCACCTTTGCAAATGACTCGACCATCATAAGTTAATGCAACTGTGTGAAATAAACCACAACTAACCATTACATAATTATCTACTGGGAAATCACATTGCCCAAAGGAATTGTCTCCCCAGCAATGAATATTTCCATAAGAATCTATACCTGCAGAATGTCTATAACCAGAAGATATAGTTTTCCACTCAGGAACATCTGTTACAGTTGGATGGTCACATTGACCGTATGTATTGTCGCCCCAAGCTACAATTTCTCTGTCTGTATTTAATGCTAAAGAATGTTGATATCCAGAAGAAACTAATCTATACTGACCAACAGGAACAGATAATTGATTATATGCATTATTGCCCCAAGCCACTAATGAACTATTAGATTTTAAAATTGCAACTGTATGATATCCACCACAAGATACTTGTGTGTATAAAGCAGCGGGGTCTGGGACTGAACACTGACCGTAGTCATTATTTCCCCAACATCTTATTGTACCATTTGTTAAAATGCCTGCACTATGTTCTGCACCAGCAGATACTAATTGATATGGTACATTTGTCCTTGGTATATTCAATTGCCCTGAATTATTTCGTCCAAATCCAAAAATATTGTTAGGGTCTACACCTGGAGACGCCTTTCTTGCTAATGTATGATTTGTTGCTGATATAAAATAATTGTAAAAAGATGTTACTACTTTTTCTTTTACTTTAGTACACGGAACATAACCAGATGAAGACGATGAAGAAGTTGATCTAGATGAACTAGATGAAGAAGAGACAGAAGAACTGGACGGACCAGAAGAACTGCTACTGGAAGACGGCTGCTGAGGAGCATTTAAATTATAAATTGTAGCAGAATCGTATCTCTGAATTTCTGCAGAAAGATTGATTTCGTCAGGATTTGGATATATATTAATTGGATCGGTCATTTATGGGGTCTTATAAATAATATTAAGATCAGTCTTACTTATTTATATAACGGAGATATACATGCCTTTTTATGATTATAAGTGTGAAAAATGTGAAAATATTTGGGAAGAAATGTTAAAAATAAAGGATCACAAAAAACCAGAAAAAAAACCTTGTCCCAAATGTGGCGAGAAAGCAGTAAAACAAATCATTTTAAACGCACCAAATTATGCAGTAGACTCTGCTATGAGAGTAACTAATAGAGCAACAGGCGGGTTTAGAGACGTAATGCATAAAACATTAAGCGGAATTAAAGGAACTAAAGCAGAAAAATACTGGAAGGATAGATACGGATTATGAAAAACTTTTTAAATTGGCTAAACGAAGAAGATCTAAGAGATATGGATAAGTCAGAAGGGCATAAAAAAGCATCCCTTTTAATGAATTATATTGATCCTCAAGATTTACTTGCTGGCTTGACAGGGCAACCAACTAAGGCTATAATCTACCGATTCATGTCAATAGTAGAAACTCTGCCCTCACATGAAAAAGCAGAATTTCAAAAACAAATGCAACAATTACAAATGCAATATGCACAACAAGCAGCAATTGCGGGTCAACAACCTCAAGAACAACAACCAGAAGAAGAAGAACAAGCACAGCAATGATGACTTTTTCACAATATCTTGAAGAAAGAAAACTTGGAGCATATGCTCTGGCGGGTATAGTTGGTGGAGTTGGATTAGGAAGTACACCTAGACCACATGCCCCACAGATTACTACCATTTCTACAAGAAAAGAAGCACCGGTTGTACAACAACAGCCAGTAGAACAACCCAAACAAGCAGCAAATGTGTCCAATAAATTAGAAAATTTTCATAATTCTTTAAAAAAGAAACATGAAAATGAATATGAAACAATTATGGATGCTGCCAAAAGCAACGGTATAGCAAGAGATGATTATCAAAATCTTTCTATGTTATTTGCAATAAGAAAAACAGAAAACGGTGGCCCTGGTGTAGAATTTGGAGTTCTACACCCAAAAGCAAAGGGAACAAATTTAAGAACACAAGCAGGATGGGCTGCTGCAACAATTATGAAAAATAGAGGAAGGCATAATCCAAAGAAAGATGGTGATTTTATCTCTTTCTTAGGTTCTAGATATGCACCAAAAAATGCCGAAAATGATCCACATGGGTTAAACGCAAACTGGATAAAGAACGCCAGTCATCATTATAATGAAAATATGGGCATGGCTAAAGACTAAATATTAAAGAGGATTATATGGATAGAAAAAACCAAATTCAAAAAGTAATTCTGAAAGAACTTCGTGATATTGAATTTATGAAGAAAGTTAAGAATATCAATACTATTCATGAGGCAAAAAAAGGCACTCGTCCAGTTATGTCTGGTAGATTTGGTGCTCAAGTTCAATCGGATTTAGAGGCCGCAAAAGCCGCACATGGCCATTTAGTCAATCCAGATGCAGTACCATCAAATCCAATAGATGCTACAAAGGTTTATAGGAATGCTGGTGCATCTGCTGGTGGTGATGCTATGGATGATTCTTCAGATGAAGATTTTAAGACAAATAGATCAGACGCAGAAGAAGATGCAGAAGCAAGAAAGAATCTTGAACCTGGAGTAGAACAACCACAGTCACAAAGAGAAAAAGATACACAAGCAAGGGCAGAGGCAAACCACGAACAAATAAGACATCATGTTGGTGAGTTGGCAAAGCACATTCCTGCATTTGCTGACTTAGCCAAAACAAGATATAAAACAACAGCAATTTTTGATGCAGAACCAGAACATATCACTACAGCATTAGATTCTGCAGAAAAAACACATCCTCACCTAAATACTCATATCAGCAGACTTAGAACTTTATTAGGAATGTAATATGAAAAATATAGACCCAATAGTTGAATTTATTCTACAAGTAGAAAATGAAAGTAAAAAAACACTAACCGAAACAGAAATTCGGCAAGTTCTTCATATTCTTGTGGAAAAAATTCAAAAGACTAAAAAAGGTTATTTTGCCACATCTAAAAGTGGAAGAAAACTTAGCAAAAAACCTAAATCAAAAAAAGAAGCAGTTAAGCAATTAGCTGCCGTTGAAATAAGTAAACAGAGACGCGGAAAATGAATTTTTACGATCTTAGATCCAGATTAGACGAAGCAGTATCCGTAAAAGAATATCCGGTACAAGCTTTAGGTAGAAAACGAAATGTATTCGTGAATGCTTTACAATTAGATGAAGCAGAATTTTCAAATTGGGTCAAAGATAGACTATATCGCGTAGCAGAACGAAACAAAGTTCCAGTAAAGTCATTAAATTATAAAGATATTGCTGATGGTATGGAACAATGGAAGGAATCATTCCAAAGAGGAGATCCTAAGTGGGACGAATACTCAGGATCTTTTGAAGAATATAGTAAAAAGTTTTTAAATCTTGCTGAAAAGATTATTAAAAACAATATCCAAACTGGTGGTTCTGGTGATGCAGATGAAAGCATTTCACCAAAGATGTTAAAATACGAAGCATCTGCTTGATAGAAAGGGTTTATTATGAAAAGAGATGTGCTTCTTCTGAATAGTTCTGAAGAAATTTTAGGCGTGATAGATTGGAAAAAGGCAATCAATTTAATAGAATCTGGCAAAGCAACTAAACCATATAATTACGAACACCATTATCCTATACAAGCAAATAATGGAGTTTATATATTACCATCGGCCATTATGCTGATGAAATATGTCCGTATTCCACATTCTGAAATTCAATTATCAAAAAAGAACATTCTTCGTCGTGATAACTATACCTGCCAATATTGTGGAAAAAGACAATTAGCAAAATTAGAAATAGACCATGTTCACCCAAGAAGTAAGGGAGGCAAAAATACTTGGACAAATCTTGTTGCTTGTTGCCATACATGTAATGTAAAGAAAGGCAATAGAAATTTACAAGAAACAAGTATGAAATTGTTATCTGCCCCATTTAAACCCAAAGGAGATTTTGTAAAAATTACTCTAATGGATGCTAATTTAGAAAAAATATGGGAAAGATGGCTTGTTTATAAATAATATAAACAACATAGGAATAATATATGGCATTAAGATCAAGCAATCCAGCAAGTTACGATAAAATATTTACAATAAGAAGAGGAGCAACATCAACTATTTCAGAAAGTGATGTGGTTCCTTCGCATAGGGCTTTATATATTTTGTGCACAACAACAGGTACAATAACTTTTACAAATTTGGATGGCACAACATCCGTTGTAGATTTTATACAAAATGTGCCAGTAGTGCTACCAGTACAAATTAAAAAATATGCTGTTAGTTCTGGAACATTTAATATCTATGGGCTTCTATAATGAGAACAAGCAATCCACCAAGTTATGACAAAATATTTGAAATGTATGTTTCAACAGGAAGTTATGGAGGTGCTGCTGGCGTTATGAGTGCCTATACAGTAGGAATTCATAGGGGATTATTATTAGTGAATACATCAACAACAGCAACAAATACTGCATTCACGATTACAAATTTGGACAATACAACAACGACACTAGCGATTGCCCCAGGAGCAACGTTACTGCCAGTACAAATATTAAAATTAACTGTCGCATCTGCACAATCTACTATTAGAATTTATGGCCTTTTATGAAAACTTCAAATTTTGCTAGTAATTCAAATATTATTGACAAACCAACAGGAAAACCCAGTTATTTAACAGTAACTTATTCTGAAGATGGATTTTTATTAATAAATTGGTTTAGACAATATGGTGCAGTGGCCGCGCAATTTTCTGGGGTATCGTGGAATATTATTAAAATTACAAATTTTGATAATACTACGTGTGATCTTTATTTACCAATGTCGTGGGTAACCACATCAACAAGAAAATGGAATTCTATTGAATTACCATTGAGAGTAACTGACATATCAATAACCAGTGTAGCTGGACCACTAAATGGCGGAACTGATCCAGGATCAGAATCATAATATATATAAGGAGAATACCTATGGGATGCGGATGCGGAAAACCAAAATCACCACAAACACCAAGACCACCACAACCACCACAACCACCACAGCCACCTAAGAAATGAGAGGAAACTATGTTAAAAGCAAAATTAATGAATCAAGTTAAAGAAAAATTTGGCGGAAATTATGAAAAACGAGATGGTAGATGGTACTGGGGAAACAATTTAGTTACAACTAACTGGCTATTAAATAAATTAAATGAATCAGTTAGACCAGATGAACCAATTAAAAAGGTTCAAACAGAAGTTGCTGCTCCAGTAACAGAACCAGTAATTGAAGCCGCTCCAATTATCAAAAAAGCAGCACCAAAGAAGAAAAAAGAATCTGATACACTATGATCTCTTTACGAAATTTTCTTTTTACAAAATTTGGCATTTTTGAAGAAAAAGCCAGAGATTATAAAAAAGAATATAAAAAATATCACAGCAAGCCTTCTTATCGTAAAAAAAGATCTAAATTAGTAACTTTACGGCGTGAGGGAGAGAGAAGAGGAGTGGTTCGAAAAGGGGATGGAAAGGATTTGGACCATAAGAGAGCTAAATCCAAAGGAGGCTCTGATAGTTGGCGTAATATAAGAGTCATATCCAAGCATAAAAATAGAGGTAAGGATAATAACTAACACCCCAAAAATGGGGTGTTTTTATATTATAAATACCTTTATGAAAACGTTTTCATATTTAATAGAACTTTTAAAAAAACAAAAAGTTACACCAGACACTTTGCGTGCTCAGGAAAAATTTGGAAGTAAAAAAACCCTTTTAGACGTAGCATCTGGGGCACCAGAAGGAAGACAAAGCATTCCTAGATCAAAAGGTAGAAGACCACAATGAAATCATTCAAACAATATATTACAGAAGCAGATAAAGCAAGCATGCCCTGCAATAAACCAACCCGTTCAACAAGTGCTGGTAAAAAAATGATGGTTAAGGCATGCGAAAATGGTCAAGAAAAGATAGTACATTTTGGTGCAAAAGGATATGGCCACAACTATTCCCCAGCAGCAAGAAAATCATTTAGAGCTCGTCACAAATGTGGCGAAAAGAAAAGCAAATTAGGTGCTCAATATTGGGCATGTAGAAAATTATGGGCAGGACCAAAGGGTTCTAAAAAATCATGCCCACCCGGAAGACAATGCAAATACTAATAGGAGAAGAAAATGAAATTTAAAAATATAAGACAACTTGCTGAAAGTTTTTCACAACTAAACGAATGGGGCGACGAAAGAGTTGCACCAGAATGGAACACTGGAGCTCCTGTTGGCGATGTCAATAGCGAACACATGTATCCACAATCTCAATGCAGTAAGGATCGTTTAAACTTTTGGCTAAAGAATATGAATCCTTCAAATAAACCAGTATTTTGTGTAAATGAACATTTAAACAGCATTCGTCTAAAAATGAATTTACTTGGTTACGATATTCAAGTTAATAATCAAACACAAATTTCAGATCACATGGAATTTGAAATTAAACAATTTGGTGGTCGTTCTGGGATGAACGAACAAGGCCAAGTATTCTCAGATGATGGTATTTCACACAACAACAATGGTAAAGGATTAAAATTAGTAGTCGATGTTAATAGTGTAGACGGAGCAAAGATAATCAACTCACGAATTGAAGAAAATTAATTTTTAAATATTTTTTATTATGAAATTTGATATGCTTACAGAAGATAATTTTTTATTATTTGCAATGAAGGTTTATGATAATCCTCAGTGCAAAGATATGGAAGAGTTTTACGAAGATATTAATAGAATTAAATATCTAAAAAGATTATTTAAAAAATATAAAACTTCGGGAATACTCCGTGAAAGACTGATCTTGAACCATTTGATAATATTTACAAATGTGTTTGGAATAAATGCTAGTAATAGAATATTATTTCACAGAATAGAAAAAGAACTACACCCATATCTAAAAACATTTTTAGTTTATTTAAATTTACTGCCAGAGAATATACCAGAAACAGAATTAAAAACAATTCCATTAGATAAAAGAATAATAGATCGTTTAAGAAAAATACAAGCAAATGAAACCTAAAATAAATCCAAACGATGCATCAACGGAATTAAGTGCTGGTATAAAATCTGCATTAAGAAATCCTCAAAAATTTTATTATATCTTATTAAGATCTGGTATTGGTGCACAACAAGCACAAGATCTAATGTATGATTTAAAATACCCAAAACTAAGAATGGCCAGCCCAAATGCTAGAAAGAAAGTTATAAAATTATTAACAAAATTAATTGATACAATTACTTCAGATTCTATGCTATATGCTAGATTTTTAAGTTTAAGTCAAAATAAAAAAATATTTGAAATGGATACTGCTGGCGCAAATATTCCTGGCGTATCAACCCCAGAAGTATTCATGAATGTTAATAAATTATTAAATTATTTAAAATTAAATAAAAGAAAAAAACCAAAGTTTGATATAATCAATCATACATCATGACATTATAAATACTGATAGAAAGGATGTTTATATGATAAGTACAGAATTAATTTCATTACTCGGTGGAGGTGCCGCTGGATTTCTCTTTAGATACATGGCTCAAAAGTCACAAGATCAAAAAGAAATGTTCCAGCAATTGATGGCTGCTAATAGACAAACAACTGATAATCAAAATCAAGCAGCAGAAAGAGTCGGAATAGATGTAGGTAAAGGCGTAAGACAAGTAATTGTTCTTTCGATTCTATTTGCAACTTTCCTTGCTCCATTCGTTCTACCCTTCTTTGGTGTACCAACTTTTGTAGAAGTTGATGCTAAGACTCCAGAAGGGTTGTTTGGTTTAATTCCAGAGTCAACAAAGAAGTTCTTTGTTGAAGTAAACGGATATCTATTCACATCTGAAAATCGTCAAATACTACTAAGCATTGTTGGATTCTATTTTGGATCTGCTGCTGCAACCAATAAGTCATAAGGAGTATATCATGAAACACACAATAGCATTTTTAACAACCCTTTTCTTATTTGCATGCAATACTGCTCCAACTATAGTACCAGACACCACAAAAGACAATGTAATCATGCAAAAATTACAATGGGAAATTCAAAATCAAAGTCAGCTTACAACTAATTGGGGTTGGATTCTTTGGTATCTTCCAGTAGTTTTTCTAATTGGTGCTTGGGGATACAATCAATACCTTCGTAGCTGCGAAGATAAACTTCGTTGCTATGAGATGGAAAAGAAGATGGAAGATGACTGCGAAGGAAAAGAAGTCAAGTCCCCAGAGGGTAAGTAACCATATCATATAGTTTCTTACAGATAAAGTAAGAATCTAC
>Ga0129333_10003225_pt1 | contig 15233 bp, 19 predicted proteins | sample CPB6_08_DNA_FD_94474 | JGI IMG/M metagenome (GOLD analysis project Ga0129333, IMG submission 94474) | Freshwater to marine salinity gradient microbial communities from Chesapeake Bay, USA - CPBay_Sum_0.6_0.8_DNA | ecosystem: Environmental > Aquatic > Marine > Coastal | place: USA: Chesapeake...
CGGGAGACCGGACGAACGGCTGCGAACCAATCGAAGACCAGCCCGAGTTGTGGATTCACCGCGACGAGACGCAGCGCTCGAGCTGGTCGTCGAAGAGTTCGCGAAGTGGTTGGTGGTCTCGTCCATAAGTGAATCCACGCGAAACCTATCGGCATCACGAGTTTTCGCACAAGAGGAAATGCCAACTTTTCCGCCTCGGAGTTCTGCAGCATCCCGGAGCCGTTCCTCCTTGTGCCGCAAGTACCTGTGGGTCTGGTCGATAGAGCGATGGCGCACGAGCCGTTGAATTAGTTCTGGAGGGGTGCCGGCCTCAAAGGCGGCGGTGATGTAGCCGGCCCGGAAGGAGTGCCAAGAGTACCTGCCGACAATCCCGCATGCCGCCAAGTCGGCCTGCAGCGCCTTGTCTGTGACGATGCGATCGAAGACCTTTGCGCCAGTTCTGGCAAGTCCTGACAACAGCAGGCAGGCCGCAGCACTGAGGGGCACAGCGTCGCGCCGCCGGGCCTTGTCGGCGCTCACGACCATCGTGCGCTTCTCAAGGTCAATGTCGCTCCAAAGCTGCGCCCGGGCCTCGCCGCGGCGCAGCCCGGTGAGCTGCAGAAACCGATACAGGTTTGCCCGGTTGGCTGCGCTGGCTCGGTCGCTTGGCTTGCGGCCGGTCTTCGATGCCTTTGTGGCTGCGGCGACCAGCGCGTCGACCTGGGCGTCCGTCAGGGCGTCCTGCCCTTGGCCGGCCCTGCCCCTAGGCGCCGGCACATGGATCCACGGGTTGTCAGGCAGGACTTCCTGCACGACCAGCCACGCGCAGAACCTGCGGCAGGCCGTGATCCGGTTTCGGATGGTCTGTGGCGCCAGCGTGTTACGCCGTGTTACATGGCGCAGCCAGTCGACGCATGCGGCAGGGGTCGCACGGCGGTCTCCAAGGTGGTCCAGCCAGTCTTTAACCCACCGGGCCTGCTGCTCGACGTTCCGGCGGGCTTGCCCGTCGTAGTCCCGGCAATGCGCAGTCCATGCGTCCACCTGCGCACGGAGGTCCGTCTCCTGCGCCCGCGTTGAATCCACGCAAAACTCTACGGTCACCCGGACGATCATGGTGCAAGAATCGCAGAATCCGCATTTGAACTGGTACGAGGAGGGGCGGTAACTTGACCAAATGCACAGCGTTCAGGAACCATCAGATGGACCGAGCGGACTAAAGCGATTTCTGCGAATCTTCACTGGCATCGCCCTATTCTGTTTCCTGTTCTTGCTGCTATTTGGGGATTCACGTCAGGGGTTGCAGCAGATTGGAGCAGCAGGGACCGTCTTGTTCGGTCTGCTGTTCCTCTCCTTGTTCGTCAAGCGGGCGATCTGACCATGCGAAGCGTTCAGCAATCCGGCGGGCTGAGCGACGGCGAGCGCCAGCGGATCGTCGAAGAGGAACTCCTCCGGGCCCGTGTCCGTCGTGACATTGAGGCTCAGGAGTTGATGGAGGTCACAAATCAGGAGCGGGAACGAGAGAAGAGCAGCGTGAAAGTGCTGTTGATGATCCTCGGCGTCATTGTGTTGGTCGGGGTCGGGCTGCTGCTCACGCCCAAAGCAGTCGACCTATATCAGTCTTGGTTTCCGCCAAAGGCCCCGCCAGCCCGTCTTAAATGATCTTCCGCAGCTGCGCGACGACGCTCGAGACCACGCCCTTGGCGGCCTCGAACGCAGTGGCAGCACTGCCGCCCGTGCCCTCGACAGGACCGAACTTCGAGAGCGGGCATGTTACGCCGGCAAGCGTGAGCTTCACGGACAACTTCGAGCGCTGATTCGCTGGGCATCCGCACTGGGTGCAGAATCCGACGCCGCCGTCGTCCTTCACGCCCTGATACACGTCGACGCGACCCGGGCACTCCATGCAAAACCGAATGCGCTGCTCGACAACCTCGGCCGGCGCCGGGCCCTGGACGGCATGCTTGGCCTCAGCCTTGAGGTAGCCGGCCACCTTTGCGCCGACTGATGGCTGCTTTGCCGCGGCGCGGCGCTTCGCCTCGATCTCGCGCTGCTTACGCATGTGCTCCGCAGCGTCGATGTGCGAGCCCATGATGCGGTTCACGATCTGACGGCGCTCGTCCTGTGTCTCGATGGGCGCCGGCTTGTAGTACCAGACCTTGGTCATGTTCACCCGTTCGTGTGCGAGTAGTCGCTGGTCGTCTGGAAATCCTTGACGTGATCGGTGCAGTCGATGCACAGCGCAAATGGAAGTGGATCCATGCACTCAGTCGCACCAGTGTGTCCACACCAGCAGTCCTTTGGGTCTGCAATCACCCACACCTTGTTCCCGTTGATCGTCTGCCATGATCCCACGGCGCTCAAGCGCTCTTCATTTGCGGCAGGATTACCTTCGCCGATCTTCACCGTCGTCGGAACTCGCGTCCATGTTGGGTATGGCGGACATTTGCACGGCCCGTTGATTCGAGGGTCGCACGGGCATTCTGGATCGGTGTCAGGATCGCAGCAATATTCAGCCAAGCATGGGCAAGCCTCGGCCTCGCCAGGGGAGCAGAAACGCGGGCTGTTTGGATTTGTTTCGCTCGGGTCGCAGCAGCAGTAATCGGGCGCAGATGGATTCATTTGCGCCGGATCACAGCAAGGCTTCTCCGTCTGTGGGTTTTCCTCAATGAGATCGCAATCAGCAAGGCAGACACGAGGCCACGGCGGGCACGGATCCCACAGGCTGCCCCAGATGTGCAGCATGTGCTCAGTGCGCACCTGTGCGCATGGCTGCTGCAGTGGCTCGCGTGGGTCTTCGCATGGCGTAGCGCACTCGAGGAACTCGTTAGTGGTGCCCGGACATCCGTTAATCGTGAAGTCGCAGGTCTCGTATTGCGTAGGGTCTTTGCCATAAACTAATGGACCGGGCTGCGCAATGCTGTTGTTGGTCTTGTCCACCCGTTGCAAATTGCCGTTCACTTCTTCGTAGACGCGATGATCTGGTCGAATGACAGCGAACGCCATTCGCGTGCTGGCGACCGACCGCGGCGGGTGGTACATGCCGAAGGTCGCACCATAGTACGAGTAGCCCTGATCGTTGGTGGGCGGGTTGCAGGGTCCGTTCCAAGGATTTGATTTGAGGAAGGCACTTGAACACGGCTGGTTGACTCCGACGCAGCAAGCACCCTTCCAAACATGAAAGCAGTCTGGGTTGCAGGTCGGGCCAGACCCGTTTAGCGGGTTGCCCTGGTCGAAAGTGTGCTGCCAGTTGTGTTCCCACGGCATGCCGAACAATGTGCCCAGCACCTTGTCGATCTGGTCGTACACGCCGTTCACGCTGTATCCGATCGCGTTGTTCAAGCAGTCCAAGCCGTGGTAAGGCACCACGACCACCGGGTATCCAGGGCTCGGTGCGATGTGCCCGCTCGAGCCTCCTCCGCCTTCGCACGCGCAGCAGTGGCAGACGTTGCCCTTGCGGTTGAAGGCATCGCCGACTCCGTTTCGCACGCCCATGTGCCACGGGCCCCACGGCTTCGAGCCCATGCGCCCCCAGCTCCACGCCGCCGGCTCGACAGCACTGCAGACGCCAGGGCTGTCCTGTAAATAGAACTCTTTGTACTGCGCTCGGTACGAATTGTCGTAGCCGTACTTGTCCAGATTCAGAGAGTAGATGCAGCCGTATGAGAAGACGCCACCGTTTGGAATTGCAAACTGGCGCAGAGCGCCGCAGTTTCTAATGTCCTCTCCACAATCCTTGCACTTCTGTGCGGCCGCGCTTTGGACATCAGTGCAATCTCCAAACGCAGGCCCCTTATACTCAAGACCGATCGGCGTGCTGTTCCAGTGGGTCGTGTTGGTGCCGCCGTGGATGCCGGCACAATAGAATTGAGCGGGGTAGTCGTACTTGGCTTCCTTCCCGTAATCGTTCTGACTGCCGTGCGTCAGGACGTAACTGTTCAGACCTGGGCATAGATCGTTGCAGCTGCTCCCCTGCGGGTGCGCGGTTACGCAGTTCGGGTTCCCAGTTCCAGCAGGAGGCTCAAGTGTGTCGTATACGCGAGTCCTTGAATTGCCCCACCCAAACTTCAGCGTGCCGTTCCATACCGGGTTTCCGGCTCGAACCTGCTCGGCGCTTGTGAATCGACCGTTCAGTCCGTTTTCAGCCTTTGCCCAGTTTGGGTCGTAGCCAAATCGTTCGGTCGCAAGATTTGCACCAACGCAACCTATTCCCTCAATCAGGAACACCTTGCTAATTCCAAAACCACAAGCGTCGTCAATGCAGGTCGGGATCGTTGTGCCGCCCGAGTTGTAATCGAATCGCTGATCAGCAGCACAGTTGCAAGTCAGAGTTCCGCCACCGCCAGTATCGTGAGTCGTGTTTGGGTTGAAGACGCTTATGTACTGATCCACGGAACAGTCTCGGCAGTTGCTGCGTCCGTTGGTTTGTCCAGTTGGGCAATTAGCGTGACTGTTTGTGTTTCTAGTCGTGATGACCTGTCCAGTGCGTCGCATCGCAACCGCGAAGTCCTTCTTGATCTCAAGATCACAGCAGCTCTTCACGCCGTCGCCGTAGAGCTGATCTTGAGCGCTGAATACGAAGTCCCGCCAGCACTTCTCGATGTAGTCCGTGCTCCACAGGCCGGCTGGTGGACCTTCATCTTCGCAGGTGCAGCTCGGGCCAAATGCCTGCGTGGACGGGTCAGGGTTGGTGGCGTCACGGCGAGGAAACTGGACATTGATCGACGGGAGCGCGGTCATTGCCTCCACGTTCAACTCCATCGGCAAGTGAGGGTCAGTCTCGACGCCCAGGTCGAACATGGGAAGACACGGCTTCTGGCCGCTGTGCCATTCCTCGAGGCGGTCGATGTGCAGGTTGTAGGTGACCGTCTCGCTGGTGGTGTCGTATGCGCCATCGAGCGCCGGCTTGAAGTAGGCCGCGTTGTCAGTTGCGACGGCGTCGATGTCGGTCACGATGGGCAGGGCCTTCGTGTGCGGATCGACACGAGGGACGGGCGGGCTCATGAGAATGTCTGTCCACCCGTTCACCACGTCTGCGACGGCAGGGTCGCCCCAACAAACGACGGTGCCGTCGTTGAATGTCACGGCAGTCGTGCTGTAGCCCGCGTGCAGGCCGACGATCTTCTTCAGGTTTGCGTTTGCAGGGTCAGTCAGGTTGCCCTTGCTCGAGCTTGTGGGCACGTTGCACTGCCCCATCGTGTTCAGGCCCCAGCACGCAATCGTGTGATCATCGTGCCGCACGACGCAGTGATAGGCGCCGGCCTCGATGTCGATCACGGCCTTGGAGTTGACCGCCGCTGGGACGGTCAGGGGATGCCCGGTCGGTGGTGGTCCGGGGATCGTCTCGTACTCGCAGTTTCCGGCGACGGTGGTCTGCTGCACGTTGCCGACGATGACGGTGACCGACCCGTCCGACGCCAGCATGATGAAGTGGTACCACCCGCCGCGAACGAGCCGCGGCTGGGAGGTCACACTGCAGCAGCAGACCCGGTGGAGGCTCACTTGTTCCAGGGGAGCTTGGCGTTCAGCCAGCGCCACATGGACGGGCCGACCAGAGCGCCGGCGACGAAAACGAGAGCCGAGAAGAATCCGGTGCCGAGGGCGTTACGCAGGGTTTCCATGATCCTGTTCCTTGCGCCAGGCGGCATCGAAGAGCGGGTCGCTGGCCCGGCGGGCAGCAATCAGCTCGCGGACGGTCTCGGCCCGTTCAGGATCGAGAGCAGCTGCAGCGAGGTTCGCCTCCTGCACCTTGCGGCGTGGGATCCAGCCGATCGCTGCGCGGATTGCCGCTCCGATGCCGGTCTGAAACAGGATCACAGCCACGCCTACCACGACTACAGCACCCGCAAGCCATTTCAAGAGGGCAGCCCACCACGGCACCTGATCCTCGACGCCCGGCAGGACGGCGTGGATAGTCCCTGCATTTTGCACGATCGTGTCGGCTCGCCCGACGATCTCGATGGCGTGTGCCTTGACGGTCGGGTTGGCGCTCAGGGTCTCGATCTTGAGGGCCGCCGACCGGATCGCCACGGCCTCTGTCTGGGTCGAGTTCGCAGCCTCCGCGATCTGCCTCGACGGGCTGCAGGCCGACAAAAGCAGCAGGAGGCCCGCCAGTGCGATCCTCACGGCCGGGCTTCCATGCGGTCGAGTCTCGCTGCGACGGCTCTGAGGGCTTCCTCGTGGCTCTTGTCGTTCGCGGCGCCCAAGACCTGACTCTTGACCAGTTCCTGCGCGATGGCACGCAGCTCGCCCATGTCGCTGTGAAGGCGGTCAAGCACGGCGTCCCGCCGGCCAAGGGTGACGAACACGGTGGCGACGCCGATGACCAAGACCCCCAGCTGGGCGACGCTGATGGCTGTGGCGAGCGGCAGGGACGTGTGGTGGCGTGGTCCGATGGGGGTAGGGCTCATGGCAAATCTCAGATGGTGCAGGCGCCGTCGATGGCGTTGGGCATGGAGAAGCAGAAGAGCTGCTTCCCGCTGGCTCGGCGCAACGAGTACATGATCACGCAGGTATCTGCGGCGATGGGTTGCAGCGTGAAGCCAGCGGGGATCGTCGCAATGGTCACACCGGGCCCGACCTTGGTCGGAGACGCGCCGGCTTGGCACAGTTCGCAGAGATTGATCGCGTAGGTCGTTGCGTCGGTCCCGTTTGCTCGGCGAGCGCTCGTGGTGACGACCGTGTTGTCGTCCTTGAGCACGACCTCCTCCCAGGCGTAGCGCCAGCGGGTGGTCGACCCAGACAGGAGCACAGGGCTCGCTTTGATCTTGGCGATGAACCAGTCTGCGAACTCTGGCTTGGGGGACTGCCGGCCCTTGAGTTCCGGTCTGTTGAGCTCGCGAACTAGATGCCGAAACTGGCCCGGGTAGATCGGGCCGACCTTGGACTTGCTGTTGGACGCAAGACGAGGCATCAGGGCAACCAGGAGACGAGCCCGCTGAAATCGCTAGTACCGGGGAATGGCTGTTTCCACATGACCACGCCCGCGTAGCGCTGTGCGTTGGGGTTCGCGTCAAGCGTCGCAGCAGTCGTGGTCAGGGACCCGCCGGAGAGAATGCCCATCACGACCTGCTTCGTGCTGTCGACCTTTGCCACCTGCCGAAGGTGAAAGTCCTTGTCGTACGCCATCGAGTAGGTGATCTCGTAGGCGTTGGGACCGACCCTGCTGATCTGTGCGCCGGTGAAGAGCAGCGTCCCTGGTGCGCAGGTAAATCCAGCGATCGTCACGTTCGTGCTGTTGCGAGTGTTCGTCTGCGAGGCCAGGTTTCCAAGCAGCGTGGATGATGGTCGCCCGTTCATCACATTCCGCAGCGTGAACCGAAGCGTCGAAACGAAGGCGTCGATCGGTTCGCCGGCCTGGTCGACAGGCTTGCCGCCGATGTCACTCTCGCCCGGATTGCTGATGTCAGCTCCAGACGGGAGCGTGTAGTTGTCGACCCGGAACGTCGGCACGATCGCGGCGCTGATGTCCATTTCGACGGCCGTGAACCCGGGCTGATTTTCAGGCGTGATGTCCTTTGCGGCAGCCGTCGGGCCATACGAACTTTGCGCAGACCCGAAGTTGACGGTCAGCGTCCAGGCGGCGCCGCCGTCAGAGTTCGCAAGCGTGTATCCGCTGTAGTTCAGCTTCGAGTAGCTCGACGTGCCGGTGCCTGTGCCGTTGAGGTACGTGCCGAACGAGTTGAGGGCGCTGCCGGAAGTGCCAGCCGCTCCAAGCACGGTAGTCAGGCCAGCGCTGCTGATGATGTTCTGGGTGGTCAGCAGGGCGCCAGCATCGTCGTAGACCGCGTAGACCGCGGTCGCGGTGAACTGGTCCCGGTCGTAGGCGACGTTCTGGGATTGAAGTGTGAACACGACTGCCATCAGTTGGCCCTCAGTTCTCGCAGGTACCTGGTGTTGTCTTCGATCTTGGCGTCAATTTCCCGGATGCGATCCAAGTTCGTCGCCATGCGCTCGCTGCTGTAGTCGACGGCGCCGGCGACTCGGACTGCTCCCACAGCAGTCCCAAGACTTGCAACATTTGACGCAGCTTGGACTCTGCGAAGTTCCTCAATCTTGTCTGATTGCGCGCTAGCCATTTCGCGCTCAAGGAACTTCTGCTCTCGTTCAGCATCTTCAACGGCTCTGCTGCGCTCTTCATTCTTTCGCTGCTGATCCTTGAGACGGTTGATTTCCGACATGCGCTTCGTGACATGCTCGAGCATTAGCGCCTGCTGCTTTAGTGGAACATTCGCAGCATCCATCTGATCTTTCATGTCCTCGATCAGCTTGTTGAGATCTGCTTGTCTCTTGATTCTTTCTCTTTCTTCGTCTGAACCAGCAAGCAGCATGTCTCGCTGTGTATTCAGATCAACGATCATGTCTTCGCTTGTTTTCTGAAATCGACGCATAGCGCTTTCGCGAGCGCGTTCAATTTCGGCAAGTCGCTCTGCTTGTCTTACCTCTTCTGCTTTGGCCTTTGCCATGTCGGCGTAAATCTGAGCTCGGCGGCGCTCAATATCACGATCTTCTTCTGTCACAGACATGGCCTGGCCGAGCTCGTAGAAAGCACCGATCAGCGGCACCTTCTTCACAGCAGCCTCCACCCTTGAGCCGATTGACTCAAAGATGTCCCGGACGTTCCTAAGACGCTCAATGTCAAGTTCTCGAATGCCATCTGCCAACGCACGGATTCCAGCATCCATTGACTGAGCGCCAACCATTCCTGCAAGTCCACCGACGATTGCTTTGGAATACGACTTGCCGGCTCGGTCAAAAACTTTTCCGATTGCAGAAGTTCGGCTGATAGTGGCCTTTTCGGCCTCAGCAAGGCCCTTCTCGTACTGCGCCCAGAGCAGCTGAAGCTGGACTTCCATCTTCGTCGAGGCCATTACTTCTTCTCCTTGCCCATCATGCGGCGCAGGTCATCGAACGCCCGGCGGGGCTGATTGTTGTCCTGGGCGAATGGCATGAAGTCGACCGGGCGGAATGGCTGGCCCTTCGTCCGGTGGCAGTTCGCCATGACGCTGGCGACGATGCCGGAACGAAGATCCGCCCGCTCATCCCCGATGGGGCTGATGGCGTTGAACGCGATCCACTCTGACAGTTCCTTGCTGCTCATGCGTTCGCCTAGTTCCTCGACCGTCATTCCGAGCGCCAGCGCCAGCCGGAACATGAACATGCGTAGCGGGCGCTCTCTCAGTTTCCCTCGAGCTTCTCCGAATCCGATGTTCCGATGCCGCTCAGGCGCATCGCCACGTCATAGAGCCTGTCGATCACGGATGCCGGCATCTCGCCCATCGCCTCGACGTCCGTCGGGTCAAACACCCGGGCGCCGTTGTCGTAGACGCAGAGGGCGACCATGCTGGCGCGGACGTTGCGAAGGTTCTTCGCCCGTCCGTTGAACAGCCTGGACTCCCACTCGTCTCGCCCGGCGGCGGTGAGGCCACGAACCTCGACCTGACCGACGCCGGGCACGTCCACGGTCTCCGAAGGGACCGATGCACGAAGCGCGAGGAGCTTTTCCTTGAGGGTAATCACGCGTCAACGTCCACGAAGTTGATGGAGCCAGTCAGCTTGATGCTGATGCTCGCGGTGACCGCCTCGCCGACCGCGCCCTTGAAGGACATGCTGGTCACGATGCCGACGCACTCGAACTTGGCGCCCTTGTTGTTGGTGTCTCCGTACTCGAGCAGGAAAGACTTCGGAGTCGGGGTCGAAGCTGAAGCATCCAGCAGGTCGATGATCGCGGCCTGCTGGGTGTCATCGGCGTCCAGGTTCACCTCGCAGCTGATCGTGCCGCTGTCGATGATGCCCGGGATGAACTGGCGAAACCGGCTGGTGATGTTGGAGACGTCGATTGTGGCGGCGGTCAGGCCGTCGAGATTGAGCGAAGTCACCTCGCCTACCGCGGTCGTGGGAAGGGTGTAGGTGTTTCCTGCGCCCGTAGCGCCCATCTTGAGAGAGGATCCGAAACTTGGGATAGCGGCCATGTGATGCTCCTGCGCTTATGGTTGCGCGTTGGGGTCAACGATGAAAGTTGGATTGACGGCCGGCGACCGATAGGTCACCTCTGCCGAAACGGTCGTGATGTGAACCTGATCGTCCGTGGCCTCCTGGCCGAAGTCGTATTCAGTCTGGACGGACGTGACGCGGATCTCGATGATCGTGGTGGATCGGTTGACGCCCTTGGCGCCGTGCAGTGCCTCACGCACTTCCTCGGCCAGAACTCTCGAGGCTGCAAGCGTTGCCCCGATGCACTCGACCTGCACGCTCATGCGTCGCAGCCGGTCGGTCCTCGCCAGCGTCGGACTGAGGTCCTGGTCGCTGCCATAGGTCAGCACGATGCAGGGCAGGGCTGTCGATGGTCTGTAGGACGCATAGACGCGGGCGCTTGACCCACTGCCCACGAGTGAGGTGATAGCGGTCGTCTGAACGATCGCGTCACGCACAACGGCAGCGACGACGGCGCTCACGCGGACCTCCGCAGGCCAGACTGCTTCACCTGCAGCATGTAGATATGTGCCTGAAGGCGCAGTCGCAGCTTGTCCATGAACTTCGGAAGAACGGTATTTGACTCGCCGGCGAAGATTCGCCCGAGCTTGTCCCAGCCCTTGTAGGTGTTGGTCCTTGTTCGGCCTCGGTCGATCAAGTGCAGACCCGGGTTCCAGATCTTCACGCGGGCGTAGGAGCCGTTTTTCTGCGGGAAGATTGCCCACTTCAAACCGAAAGCAGAGCGGCCAGTCACGGGCTGCTTCAGCAGCTGCCGGATCATGTACATGCGGCTGTACTTGACCGGACGGCCCTTCTTGTTTCGCAGCCAACGGTGCTGCAGCGCCCGCTCCATCGACTCGCCATCATGCTTGCCGACGATGTTGTAGATCGCCGTGAGAATCCGAACATGCAACGGATTCACGGCCTCGAGCTGCGTCTCCTTGAGGACCGCATGCAGCTTGTTCGGCTTCATCTCTTGCAGTTGCCGAACAAGTGCCTCGACGCCTGAAACGTCCGCCTTCAGTTGGAAGCTCATACGATCACCTGCCTCGCCACGATGTCGAGGTACTCGCGGCGCTCCTGCCAGTTGATCACGCTCACCACGTCCCACGACGTGACGCCCATGCCTCCGGTGTTGGCGACGGTTCGCAGGCGGGTGCGGTGTGAAATGTTTGGGTGCCAGCGCGTTCGGATCGTGTGTGTGACGATCTGATTGAGCTGGGCGTGATTCCGGCGCTCGTCCGCGCTTGCTTGATTGATTGCCGCAAAGACCGTGGCGACCACCGAGTAGGTGCTCGTCGACTGCCCGTACTCGTCGGTCGTCTCGGTGGGGTTCATCACCTCCAGCGGCGTCCGCATGTAGCCCGGGTTCACTGGTAGTCCCCCGTGTGGTACTGCACGATCAGGCGCTGGACCGTCATCGGTATTTCATTGACGATGTTGCCGATGTTGACGCTGGTCCGGTTCTCGTACATGTGCGTCGCCTGGAGCAGCACGGCATGGCGGAGGGCTGCAGGCACGCTGGCGCTCGTGGCCCCGTAGCCGGCGGTGAAATCCACAGAAACATCTAGTGCTCCCGTGTTGAGAGTGGTGGGCCAGGACCCCGTGCTTCGGAGAACTACTCGCCCGACTCCGTTGACGCTGTAGGTGTGATAGGTGCTCGCATCCAGCGTCAAGAGGTTTCCGTTAGGGGCCTCGTAATTGACGGAATTGACCGTCGAAAGAGGCGACCGTGGAAGCACGATCTCGCCGTCGGCGGGAAAGCCTTGGAGCTGCAGCGTGAAAGCCCGGTTGATCAGCGCTCGACGGGTCTCGTGCTCGATCACCTGCGTCGCGCTGAGGATCAGCGTGGCAATGTAGGCGTCGTCCTGCGTGTGATAGATGCGGGCGTGAGTCTTGAACTCAGCCGCCGTCACGACCGCGCTGGTGGCGCCGTTGTCGGTCAGGTTGGTGCGCATCCCGTCGGTCACGGCTTGGCTCCCTTCTTCACGGCGCGGCAGCAGTCAGGCCTTACGCAGGCGCGAGGCTCGGGCTCGTGGCGCTCGGCAAGGCCCGTGGCAAGCAGTTCGATCGCGGTCCGATCGTCGACCGTCAAGAGATCGCCAGGGCCGTGCGCGGCCTTCTCCATGATGAATGCCTGGATGACGCGAACGGTGGGCATGTCTTGAAATCCGCCCGGGGGGTTTCCCCCCCGAGCGGTGTGGGTTCAGGTCAGTGATCAGGTCGCGGCGGCCTGCATGTAGCGGAAGGCGTTGACATTGGTGACAGTGAAGTCAACGCGCGACTGCGCCATGTAGCCCGTCTGATTCGTCTCGGCGTAACGCTCGCGGAGCACCTTGAGCGTGTAGCCGTTGCGCTCGCCGATGACCGCATAGTTGAAGTCGCCGATCACAGCGATCTTCGCCGATGCGCCGCTGCTGGCAACAGCGTAGGACGGGTAGACCGGGATGCCCATGAGGCGATCCGGCTCGCCGAGCGCGCCACTGTTCTGCCAGAAGTAGTTCACGGTGCCCGTGGCGATCGACGCCAGCTTGCGCACCAGCGCCAGCCACGCATCGCTGCACACGATGGCGCACTTGCTCGACATGCGGTACTCGCGGGGAAGCGCGTACACGAAGTCGATGATGTTGGCGACCGTCGGCGCAGGAGCGGCCGCGGTGCCGCCGCTGGTCACGGCAGAGGCAATCAGGTTCTGACCCGTTCCCGTGTAGGTCATCAGACCTCGAGGATTCGGTGCAGAGGCGTCGCCGGCGACAAAGCCGTTCTCCTCGACCTCAGCGAACTTGCGGGAGAACTGCTCCGTGAGGATCGACTCGATCGAGAAGCCAGGGCCACGGGCCGGCGCGTCCTCGATCAGCTCGTTGCTCACCAGAGCGAGGCCGGCGATGCGGCGCGGCTGCAGCGTGCGCGCGGCAAAAGTGCTGCCGCCTTCGTTGGCGACAGAGCCAGCCTCCGAAACAAAGCCCGCGTTCACGAGGCCCGTCTCGACGGCGATCTCGCGCTTGAACGAGCCCAGCGGCATCACCTTGCAGAGCTGACGCATCACGCACATCTGCTGCAGGCGCTTGGTGAGTTCGTTGTGGAACTCGGTGGGCGGGAGCACATCGCCGGAGCCGGCGGTGCCCTCGCTCAGCGCGCGCATCTCAGCCACCGGGGTGTGCTCGCCGCGCTTCAAGTAGGTCGCGTAGGCGGCCTGATACTCGTCGCTGCAGCGGAAGTCGCCGAAGCGGGGAGCCCGCTGGGCGGTCTCGCGAGCAGCGGGAGCGCGACGGATCTCGGGGGCGTCTGGGCCGACGTCCACAAAACCAGCCTCGCGGTCCTTTGCCGCCAGCGCCATCAGCTGGTGGTTCTTCTCGATCACGCTCTGCACCCGGCGGTACTCGGCGTCGAGCGCATCGAAGGTCTTGGTGTCATCGGCAGAGAGATCGCCGCCGGCCTGGTTGGCCTTCTCGATGAGCTCGCTCATCTGGCGGTAGCGAGCGTCGTTCTCGCTGCGGAGCTTCTTGTACGAATCCATGTTGGATTTCCCTTTGTGCTTCGCGCAGTTTGTTTGCCCAGACTCCCGCGCGAAGCCGCGAGAGACAAGGCATAAGGTTCAGACCATTAGTGCAAGCGCGGCGTTTGGGTCTAGCAAGATGCCTGCGCAACGCAGAGCCACGACAAACATCGTTTCATTCGTATCCACAAACCTCTCAGTGACTCTCGAAATAGTCACTCCGTCAGTCGTCGAAACCAGCAGGTATCGACTGAAATCGCAGATCACACTCAGCGGCTCGTTTGAGTTTGTCGGACCGTTGTCGCCAGTGTTGTTCACACTCATGTCCGCAAACGTCCACGGCAAACCCAAAACAGTTCGACCTTCTGCGCCGTAGGTCATTGCCTGCTGCATCGTTGAGTTTGAAAAGAGACGAGTTCCCTCGTTGCCGGCGGTGTTCGCATTTAGTTGACTGTTGAAAACGATCACGCTCCTGTTCCAGTAATGAGGAGCCATCCTGTTTGATCTCGCCTGCCCAGAAACCCAGTTGACGGCATTGTTTGCCGAGTTCAATGAGTTTGTGTTTGTGCCGAAGATCTGGGTCGACGTGTAGGCGCGTGAGTACCGTCTGCATGTGTTGAAGACGCCGTGGCAACAGTCAGATCCTGCAACAGAGGCTGTTCCAGACGTCACGTTGTCGTCCTTGTTGCCGACCAGAATCTGCTTGTTCAGGATTGAGGCAATGTCTTGTGCGGCCTGACTGATGATCAGCGACTCGATGCTTGCCTCTCCTTGACCGGCAGAATCCTCGAGCAGCTCGTTGGAGACGCGGACCATGACGCTGACCCTTCGCAGGCGAAGGGTTGAGGTGCCGGTGCCGGAAGTGCTGGTGCCAGGTAGGGCAATGGTCGGAACGGAAACCTGAGCCTGCCCGGTTGTAGTTGCGTCGATCAGCGTGCCGGCTTCGCCCGGGTTCTTCTGAACGCTGAAGCCACCGGAGCCGGTTGGCGAAATGACCGGAACGCTGACCACTCCGCTATTCACGACCAATTTTGAGACGCGGGAAATGATTTGATCGTCACCGAGTTCAGACATGAACTTGTCGGCAAACTCGGTCGGAGCGAGCACGTCGCCGGAGCCGGCCGCACCAGTCTGGCTCAAGGCACGAGCTTCTCCGGCGGTCAGAAAGTTCCCGCCTTTTCGCATGTACTTGCTGAACAGGGCGCGGTATTCCTCGCTGCCACGGTCCACGGTGTTCTTGTTGTCCATCGCAATCTCCGTTTGAGCGCTGCGGCGGCGTAAAAATGGCGCACGGCCGCAGCGGTTGGGGGCTTCATTTCCAAACGCTTGCGCACCAGTGCGCCACGAGGGCTGCGACGGAGGTGTGCCTCGCTTCCGGTCGACGTGCACTAGGCAGTGGTCGCTGGTCGCGGTGCTATTCAGTTGGGAGGCATTCTCACACGCCAGAATGCCTCTGCAAGACCCTTTCAGCGCGGGGGCGGCAGACGGAGGGTCCGGCGCACCGGCGCGTCCTGAGCGGCTTCCCGAGCCTCCACGCTGGTCGTGGGGTTGGCAGGGAAGGTCACCAGCGACAGTTCGAGCAGGTCGGCGTCGAGGATCACCCGCACGGGCTTGGTCTCGCCCTTCTCGTAGCGCTCCTCGCGCACCATGAACCCGAAGCTGCACTGGCTCACTACGCCGCTCTCGACCAGGGCGTGCGCCTCGCGGGCGGTCGCCGTGTCGGGCAGGGTGGCTTCAAAGCCAAGGCCCTGCCCGTCGGTCCGGGGGCGCGGTTGGCCGGCGCGGCCCC
>Ga0129333_10003226_pt1 | contig 15227 bp, 9 predicted proteins | sample CPB6_08_DNA_FD_94474 | JGI IMG/M metagenome (GOLD analysis project Ga0129333, IMG submission 94474) | Freshwater to marine salinity gradient microbial communities from Chesapeake Bay, USA - CPBay_Sum_0.6_0.8_DNA | ecosystem: Environmental > Aquatic > Marine > Coastal | place: USA: Chesapeake Bay...
ACCAGGATCGAGAGTCGCACGCTGAGTGCCGGCAAATCGCCAGGATCGCCCAGAAAAATTCCTGCGATCAGAGCACCAACCCCAGCTGCCAGAACTGGTGGCTCTGGCAGGGCTCTGTGCATCAGGCGAAGGCTTCGTACCACCCCGGAAGCCAGAGCCGTCAGCACTGCCCACGAGACCAGGGACAGCAGGACCGCAGGAATGCCCCCGCCACGCACGGACCAGTTCAAACCACAAACAGTTAGTAAGGCACCGATCAGTAATGCCAGGGTTCGCAGATGTCGGCTGATACCTCCTCGAGTTCCGATCGCTGCGGCGGCGCCCAGACCCAGTAGCCAGACGGCCACCAGCGTAAAGGCCACAAAGGTAGAAGATGAAAAAACCATTGCAAAGCTGCCAACACCAATCCAGCCTGAAAGCAGCAAGGCCCAGGCGCAAGCGCGGCCGAGAGTCAATAGACGAAATCCAGGATCAGCAGTTTGGTTCACAAGCAATGATCTAGGCGAACATAGCAGGCCATTTCAACTCATGCCCCGTATGAAGCGTGAATTTTTCCAGGTCGGCGGGTGTGTCGATATCCATGAAGAAATGCTGATTTTCAGTGTCCATCCAGGCAACGGTTTCTGGATGCTTTTCGCGCCAGTTTCGACAGCTCAATTCAATGCCACCGGCCAGCCACTGATCTTTAAGTGCCGCATCGAAGATGACAGGATTGCCGGGTGCTGATCCTGCTGCAGGCGTGACATAACGTGGGACCACCATCGATTTATCGCCACGCTTCCTGAACGCGCTGATCAGGGCCGTGACATCGGCTGCATCGACCATGGGCTGATCAGCCAAAGCCACCATGATGGCATCCAGTTTAGGTGACAAGGCTTGCAGCCCGATACGCACCGATGATGCCTGTCCATCGTCAGGGTTCGGGTTTTTGACCACCGTAATAGGCAAGGATGAAATAGCGGCCTCTATTGCCTGGGCATGGTGTCCCAGCACGACCACCACCTCATCCACTCCGGCACCGGACAGGGCAATCAGTTGTCGCATGATGAGGGGGACACCACCGAGCTCCAACAGGGCCTTGGGGCGCCCACCGATTCTGCTGCCTGCACCGGCGGCCAACAGTATGGCGCCCACCGACATCCGGCTGTAAAGGCCATTGGCTTTGTACATGCATCCCATTTCGTACTCCTACAAATATATTCAGCGCAAGGCCTCGATTAGCCTGGGTAAAACCTTTTTCAGGCTGTTCAGATCACCAGCGGGTGCCAGCAAATCAAGATGCGGCAAAGCAGTCTGCATGCCCTGGCTGATTGGCTCGTAGCCCGGCTGGTCCAGCAGTGGATTGAGCCAAACCACCCGCCGGGCCCTGCGCCTTAGCTGGGCCAGTGAACTGGCGAGCAAACCTGTGTCTCCGGTGTCATACCCGTCGCTCAGTATCACCACGGCAGTCCGTGAATTGACAATTCGCGCGGCTTGTTCGCGATTGAATTGGGCCAGGCTCTCACCGATTCGTGTCCCTCCTGCCCATCCTTCAGCGAGCACATGAAGCCGTTCCTGGGCACGAGCAGGATCGGGATCATGCAAAGCCTTGGAGACGCCAGTCATATGGGTATGAAAAATGAAGGTATTCACATCCTGCATTTCTGCCCCGAGTGCTCGCGCCAATCGCAAATAAAAAAAGCTGTACTGCACCATGGACCGACTGACATCGATCAGCAGCACAAGTCGGGGCCGAACACGGCGACGGTCTCGCCATTGCAAATCAAAGGGGATGCCTCCACTGGAAACGCTGTGCCGGATGGTGGCATGCAAATCCATCCTTTTTCCGTTGCGCGCGCGCGCCAGGCGTCTCATGCGGATGTATCGAAGCTGGCGTGCAAAATGGCGGACCAGCGCTTCCACTTCAAGCAAGTGTTCTCGCTGCATCAATTCCCGAAAATCACTGGAGCTTGTCCTGGGTTGCCGACTCGCAGCCTGTCGGGGCCTGACCTCTTCCAGCGATGGATCCTCGCGCTCCTGTTGGCTGGGTGGGCCCAGCGCTTGCTCTCCACTAAGAAAGCCGTGCTTGCCATCGATTTTTTCAGGCCGCTGCCACTGGTTGGCTGGCAAAAACCACGCATCGAACAATTTGTCAAAACGCCGCCATTCATCGGCTCTGCCACATAGCAAGGACCGAAGACTCCAGCGCAGAAGGCTCGGATCAAACAGACCCACCTGATCAGCAACCTGTAATACCTCCATGCCAGCACCGGCACCAAGCGCGAAACCATTGGCATGTAAAAAGGTCGGGAACTGGGCCAGCCGATTGCTGGCCAATTTCTCGAGCGTGACCGTCGACTCCTCTAGCATGCTGCGGCAAGACGGGCCACGACCTCAGGCGTCAGTGTCACGTGGTCTTCACGGGTTTTGATCAGCGCTCCAAGGGTCTGCATGATTCGCTCAGCACCATCTTTTTCAATGGTGCTGATTCCCAACCGCAACAATGCGGCTGTCCAGTCGAGTGTTTCAGCCACACCCGGCTTCTTTTGCAATTCCAGGCGACGCAAACCCTGTACAAAGGCGACTATTTGCAGTGCCAACCGGGCCGGAGCCTGCGGCGCCTTGGCATGCACAATGGCCAGTTCCTTGTCGTAATCCGGGTAGTCCACATATTGATAAAGGCACCGTCTGCGCAAAGCATCCGAGAGCTCGCGGGTGCCATTTGAAGTGATGACTACCAGCGGACGACTTATGGCGTGCAGTGTGCCAAGCTCCGGAATCGACATTTGAAAGTCCGAGAGCAATTCAAGCAGATAGGCTTCAAAAGCCTCATCAGCGCGATCAACTTCATCAATCAACAGCACGGGGGGCTTGTCGCAGCTTATTGCCTCAAGCAAGGGGCGCCTGAGCAGGTATCGCTCGGAGAATATGTCCTGCTCTTTTTGAGCCATGCCTCTTTCATCCTGCTCCAGCAACTTGATGGCCAGTAGCTGGCGCTGGTAATTCCATTCGTACATGGCCGAATGGGCATCCAGCCCCTCATAACACTGCAGTCGAATCAAGCGGGTTTTACGCAAGGCAGCTAGTACTTTGGCAACTTCGGTCTTGCCAACACCGGCATCACCCTCCAGTAGCAGGGGCCGCTGCAAGTCCTGCATCAAAAGCAGTGCTGCCGCAAGGCTTCCATCGGCGATATACCCGAGTTGTTCCAGATCACTCTGCAACTCGGTCAACATGAGTCCCCGATCCTCGATCATGGCTATTTCTTAGACCCCATCAAGCTTTTCAGCCAATCCTTGATGACGCCCCAAAGTAGACCAAAGGCACTTAAGTGGGTTGGGGCCGCTGACGGATCGGCTACAGCTGCAGTCGCTGATATTGAAACTGACGCTGCCCCGGGCTGCTGAAGGTTGCCTTCCGACCCGGTACCTGATCCAGCGGGTGAGGCTTGTGCATTCAGCGTCTGAACCCTTGCGGCAAAATTTGCAGCAAACTGCTTGAGAACCTGATCTGACACTGAAGACATCATCCGACCGCCAAATGCAGCGGCCTTGCCATTGACTGACACCTCACTGTGTCCGACCAGATTGGAACTGTTTTCATCAACCGCCTCAATTTGAGCCGTCAAATCCATCGAGGCGCCCGAGCTGCCGGTTGAGTCTGTTCCCTTGCCAATCAGGCGCAGTACCCGCTTGGATTCGTCTACCTGCTTGAGCTCGATCTCGCCGCGAAAGGACATGCTGGCCGGGCCAAACTTGACAGATACTGTTCCCTTGTAGTTGTTTGCATCCAGGCGTTCGGTAATTTTTGCGCCGGGCATACAGCCGGCTACGCTTTCTATATCTTGCAGCAGCTTCCAGGCAACGGACGCAGATCCCGGCATGGGAAAGGTTTTATCGAGTGTGACGTTCATAGGTTTTCTTCATCCATAAAAATAATGCCGGCACCGCATGCACGATGCCGGCATGCCACGCCTGTGGCTTAGCGTTTATTCACCCCGGTCGCATTGCAGGTCTGCCAGACCCTATAGGCGTTGTGGGGCATATCCATATGGGTCACTCCCAGATGGGCAAAGGCATCGACCACAGCGTTGGTGAAGCAGGGAATACCTCCCACATGAGGTGACTCGGCTACACCTTTGGCACCAATCGGATGATGCGGACACGGTGTGACCGTATGGTCAGTCTCCCATACCGGGGTTTCCACAGCGGTCGGGATAAAGTAATCCATCAGGCTGTTGCCCAGATGGTTGCCACTTTCGTCAAAGGGAACTTGCTGGCCCATCGCCACCGCATAGGCCTCGGTCAAACCTCCATGGATCTGACCTTCGATAATCATCGGGTTGATCCGTGTACCGCAATCGTCCAGCGCATAAAAACGCCGCACCTTGGTTTCACCGGTGTATTTGTCAATATCCACAACACACAGATAGGCGCCAAACGGATAGGTCAGGTTGGGTGGGTCGTAGTAGGACACGGCGTTCAAGCCCTGCTCCATGCCAGCTGGCAAATTACCCGTATGGGAAACCAGGCAGAGCTCTTTCATGGTCTTGAACTGTGACGGGTTGCCCTTGACTTTGAAACGGTCAATCTCCCACTCGAGATCACCCTCGGACACTTCCAGCAAGTGGGCAGCAATTTTCTTGGCCTTGTCCTTGATCTTGCGGGCTGCCTGGGCGGTCGCAGCGCCAGACACTGGGGTGGAACGTGAGCCCCAGGTACCTGCTCCATAAGGTGATTTGTCAGTATCGCCCTCCTCCACCACGATATCCGAAGCAGGCAGCCCCAGTTCGGTGGCGATGATCTGGGAGTAGGTTGTGGCATGGCCCTGACCCTGAGTCATGGTGCCCAATCGGGCGATGACACCCCCGGTCGGATGAACTCGAATTTCGCAGCTGTCAAACAGACCAATGCCCAGGATGTCACACACCTTGGTCGGTCCGGCACCCACGATTTCGGTAAAGGTCGACAAGCCAATGCCCATCAAGGTCGGGCAGTTGGGGTCAGCACGCTTGGCGGCCTGCTCCTTGCGAAGGCCTTCGTAATCCACAGCTTCAAGCACCTTGTCCAGAGCGGTGTGATAATCGCCCGAGTCCAGCGTCCAGCCAAAGGGCGTGGTAAATGGAAACTGGTCTTTCTTGACGAAGTTTCGACGACGAATCTCGGCCTTATCCATGCCCAACTTCTGGGCCAGGACATCGATCATGCGTTCGATCAGATAAATCGCCTCGGTCACCCGCAGTGAGCAACGATAGGCAACCCCCCCTGGGGCCTTGTTGGTAAATACGGCATCCACTCGGCAGTAAGCGTTGGGGATGGCATATGAGCCAGTGCAGATGGAAAAAAGTCCAGCTGGAAACTTGGTAGCCGAAACATGCGAATTGAACGCACCATGATCGGCCAGCGCTGAAAATCGCAGCCCCTTGATAACGCCATTCTTGTCCGCAGCAAGCTCGCCCACGCCGTGGTAGTCGCGGGCAAAGCTGGAAGTTGAAATATTTTCAATTCTGGACTCGACCCATTTGATCGGCAAACCGGTCACGATGGACGCCACGGTTGCAACCACATAGCCCGGATAGATGGGCACCTTGTTGCCAAAACCACCACCGATATCGCCACCGACAACGCGGATCTTGCTCTCGGGGATGGATGAGAGCATGGCCAGCACAGTGCGAAATAGGTGTGGCACCTGGGTTGAGACGTAGACGGTAAGATTTCCAGTAGCCTTGCTGAAAGACGCCACACAACCACAGGTCTCTAGCGGGCTAGGGTGAACACGCGGATTCAGAATTTCTTCGCGGACCACCACGTCAGCACTGTTGAAAGCAGCATCTGCCGCCTCCTTGTTGCCAGCCTCCCAGGTAAAGATATGGTTGGGATGCGTACGTGGGCCGTGAGTCAGGTCCTTCTTGTCCACGATGTCTTCCCGCAAAACAGGTGCATCCGGCAGCATCGCTTTTTTGGGGTCGACGATGACAGGCAACTCTTCGTAATCGACCTCAACCAGGGCTGCGCCATCGGCAGCTGCATAGCGATCGCTGGCCAGAACCATGGCCACCTCTTGCAACTGGAAGTGGACTTTTTGATCCGCGAGAACAGCCTGTACATCACCTCCAACGGTAGGCATCCAGTGCAAATTGACCGGCTTCAGATCTTCTGCAGTGAGTACCGCCACCACACCGGGACAGGCCAGGGCCTTGGTTTTGTCAATTTTCTTGATGCGGGCATGGGCATAGGGGCTACGCACGAGGGCACCAAAGAGCATGCCGGGCATTTTGATGTCATCGACATAACTGCCCTGACCGCGGATAAAGCGAGCATCTTCCTTGCGGAGCATGGAGGTGCCCATACCCTGCAATTTATCTTCGCGTTCCTTCAGTTCATTCATGTTTCCCATTTGGAAGTCTCCTTAAAGTCTATTCGGATCAGGCCGGCGTGGCTGCAAGCCTTTGGGCTGCAAGCTGAACTGCCTTGACAATGTTCTGGTAACCCGTGCAACGGCACAGATTACCGGCGATTCCGTACCGGATTTCCTGTTCGGTCGGGTTCGGGTTTTCTTTCAATAGTCGGTAGGCGCGGGTAAGCATGCCGGGTGTGCAAAAACCGCATTGCAGGCCATGCGCCTCATGAAACGCTTGCTGCACAGCATGCAGCACGCCGCCCTGCTCCAACCCCTCGACGGTTAGCAGATCCGAGCCATCGCACTGCACCGAAAGGACAGTGCAGGATTTGACAGAACGTCCGTCCAGATCGACAGTGCAGGCGCCGCAATGAGAGGTTTCGCAACCTATATGGGGGCCTGTGTGCATCAATTTTTCACGCAATGTATGGATCAGCAATTCGCGTGACTCCACATCGGTTTGAACATCCTTGCCGTTTAGTTTGAAAGATACTTTATGGGTAGTGGCCATGTTGGGGTCTCCTAGATTTAATTAGGCCTGGTTGGCACGTTGATAGGCCAACTTCAATGCGCGCCGAGTCATCTCGCCGCACATGGCGCGTTTGTATTCCTCATCACCACGCTGGTCAGGCATGGGCTCGCAGATACTCATGGCCAGGCGAGCCGCCTCATTCAGTAGCGCATCATCAATGGACTTGCCCATCACCAGCGCTTCCGCGTCCCGAGCCCGCAAAGCGGTGGATGCCACATTGGTCAGGGCAATCGAGACCTGTGTGACCTTTGCGCCCTTGCACTGCATCTGCACAGCCGTTGCAGCCGTGGCGTAATCCCCCGTCTTGCGCTTGAGTTTCTGGTAGGCGCAGCCACTGCCAGCAGCAGGTATGGGAATCCGGATCTGGGTCAGGATTTCGCCAGGCTCCAGCAAAGTGGAATACAAGCCGAGAAAATATCCGTCCGCCTTGACCGTGCGAGAGCCTCCAGGTCCCTTAAGCACAAAGGAAGCATCCAGTGCCATCATCAGCGCCGGATGATCATTGCCAGGATCGCCATGTGAAATATCGCCCCCGATAGTTCCCTTGTAGCGAACCTGCGGATCTGCAATCAGGGCGGCACCCTCAACCAGCAGCGGGACCTTGCTGGCCAGCAGGCTGGAGTTGACGATTTCATGTTCGGTAGTCATCGCCCCGATATGGATTTCATTGCCAGCCTCTGCAATGCCCCGTAACTCGCCGATCTTTCCCAAGTCTATGAGGTGGGCCGGTTCTGCAAACCTGAGCTTCATCATGGGCAACAGACTGTGCCCGCCAGCCAGCAGTTTGGCATCTTCGCCAAGATCGCCCAGCAGTTTCAAAGCCTCAGGCACGGTTCGAGGGGCGTGGTATTCAAAGTGTGAAGTGATCACGTAGTCTCCTTGTACAAAGGTTTAAATCGATGTCCAGACGCGCATGAATGTTCAATTTTTGAACGACTCATGGCCCATGAAATGGATCGTAAGGCTATGGCCGGAATTATTCAAAGCGGAAATCATGCACGAAATCATGACGATCTGCAGTGAAGTCGAGAAAATTACCCCCCAGGGGATCAACCCACCCAGCGCCGAGCGTTTTGCCACAAGCGCATCCATGGGCTTGGGCGGCTTCGGTCCGCGCTGGTCCAACTCATCTGGATATTTCGAAACACCCGCTCAGGGTGGGGCATCATGGCAGTGAAACGACCATCTGGTGTCGTAACGCCCGTCAGTCCGCCAACACTGCCGTTTGGATTGGCAGGATACGTCTCGGTCGGAGCGCCGAAGTTGTCGACAAACCGGAGGGATGAAATGACTTTGGCCGCATTGCCACGCTGGGCAAAATTGGCAAACCCTTCCCCGTGTGCCACCGCAATCGGCATCCGGCTGCCAGCCATCCCCTGAAAGAACAGACTGGGAGATGCCAAAACTTCCACCATCGAAAAACGCGCCTCAAACCGCTCGCTTCGGTTGGTGGTAAAGCGCGGCCAGTCCTGGGCACCCGGGATAAAGTCTGCCAGTTCGGCAAACATCTGACATCCGTTGCAAACACCAAGCCCGAAAGTGTCCTGGCGTTCGAAAAATTGGACAAATTGCTCAAGCACAGAAGGGTTAAAGGTGATGGACCGCGCCCAGCCAATGCCAGCCCCCAGCGTGTCCCCGTAACTGAAGCCGCCGCAAGCGACCAGTCCCTTGAATTCCGACAGTTGGGCGCGACCATTTTGCAAGTCGGTCATATGAACATCGTAGGCGTCGAAACCGGCCTCGGTAAAAGCATAGGCCATTTCAATATGAGAATTCACCCCCTGCTCACGCAGGACCGCGACTCTGGGGCGAGCGCTCAGCAAGCCGGGCGCAGCGTACACACTTTCATCGGGATTAAATGTGAGGCGCAGGTGCAGGCCCGGATCGTTGGGTGCGCCAGCGCTTTCATGCTCCTGGTTGGCACACTCGGTATTGTCGCGTTGCTGGCAGATTTTCCAGCTCACGCTGTCCCAGACCTGATGCAAATCTGAAAGGGATGCAGTAAATACTAGCTTGGTATCACGCCATATCTGTAGTTCATCTGCGCCAGCCCCGCTGGGTCGGGTCTTGCCGATTACATGACTGTTTTTGGACAGACCGTATTCGCGCAAGACCGCCAAAGTCGCATCGCGTTGGGCGGCTCTAACTTGCAGGACCACGCCCAGCTCTTCATTGAACAGGGCCTTGAGGGTGAGCTCGTCGCGCCGGGCGCTGACCTGGGATGCCCAGTTCTTGCCATCTCCGGCGTCCATGCGACTGTCTGAAATGCCATCGCCTTCGGTGACCAACAAGTCAATGTTAAGGGCCACCCCGACATGGCCAGCAAAGGCCATTTCAGCCACGGCAGCGATCAGACCACCGTCGCTTCGATCGTGGTAGGCCAGCAGGAACCCCTGCTCGCGCAAGTCATTGACAGCTTTGACCAAACTCACCAGGTCCTGGGGGTCATCCAGATCCGGAACGAGATCCCCCGTCTGATTCAGGGTTTGGGCCAGGATAGAGCCAGCCATGCGGTTGCGACCCTTGCCCAGATCCACCAGGATCAGGCAACTGTCCTCGGACCGGTCCAGTTGTGGCGTCAATGTTGCGCGTACATCGGGCAAGGTAGCGAAGGCACTGATGATCAGCGAGACCGGAGAAGTGACCTTGCGTTGCTCTTGGCCTACCTGCCATTGGGTTCGCATGGACAAACTGTCCTTGCCCACGGGGATCGAAATCCCGAGAGCCGGGCACAATTCCATGCCCACTGCTCTGACCGTTTCGTAAAGCGCTGCGTCCTCTCCAGGCTCGCCGCAGGCGGCCATCCAGTTGGCAGACAACTTGATACGTGACAACTCGATTGGGGCCGCTAGCAGATTGGTAATAGCCTCAGCCACTGCCATACGGCCTGATGCCGGGGCATCCTGCACGGCCAGGGGGGTACGCTCTCCCATGGCCATCGCCTCCCCGGCAAACCCTTTGTAATCGGCCAAGGTCACTGCCACGTCAGCAACCGGCACCTGCCAGGGGCCAACCATCTGGTCGCGGTGGGTCAGGCCGCCCACCGCGCGGTCACCAATGGTGATCAGAAATCTCTTGGACGCCACCGTCGGATGACTCAAGACATCGATCACTGCCTTTTGCAGCAGGACGCCATCCAGGTTAATTGGCGCAAAGTTACGCGCTACCGTGTGAACCTGCCGATGCATCTTGGGTGGCTTGCCCAGCAGGACATCCATAGGCATATCCACCGCAGGAGACTGCCCAGCTTCAGCCAGAACCAGTTGGCGCGCCTCGGTTGCCACCCCAACGACTGCATACGGACAGCGCTCCCGCTCACAAAAGGACTTGAAAAGGGGCAAGGACTCAGGCGCAATGGCCAGCACATAGCGCTCCTGACTTTCATTGCACCAGATTTCCTTGGGGGCCAGCCCCGACTCTTCGAGTGGAACGGCCCGCAGATCAAAGCGGGCGCCGCGACCGGCATCGTTGGTCAATTCAGGAAAGGCGTTGGACAAGCCTCCCGCCCCCACATCGTGAATAGCAAGAATTGGGTTGTTGTCTGCCTGAGCCCAGCAATGGTTGATGACTTCCTGGGCTCGTCGCTCGATCTCTGGGTTTCCGCGCTGTACGGAATCAAAGTCCAGTTCGGCTGCGTTGGCGCCGGTGGCCATGGAACTTGCCGCTCCCCCGCCCATGCCGATGCGCATGCCGGGCCCACCCAGCTGAATTAACAGGGTGCCACTGGGGAACTCAATTTTCCTGGTCAGCCTGGCGTCAATAGTGCCCAGCCCCCCTGCAATCATGATGGGCTTGTGATAGCCACGCAGCACCGTGTCCTGCTGGCTGGTCACGGTTTGCTCGTACTCACGAAAATAACCGCACAGGTTGGGCCGGCCGAATTCATTGTTGAACGCTGCGCCCCCCAGAGGCCCTTCCACCATGATCTGCAAGGGACTGGCGATGTGATCCGGTTTTCCATCCGGCCGATCGGACCATCCGTTCCAAAGCCTGGACACGGTAAAGCCGGTCATGCCGGCCTTGGGCTCAGACCCTCGGCCTGTCGCGCCTTCGTCACGGATTTCCCCACCGGCCCCGGTGGAAGCACCGGGGAAAGGTGAAATGGCTGTGGGGTGGTTATGTGTTTCCACCTTCATCAAGACATGCTGCAGGGCTTGTGTCTTCTGATAGAGAGGCAGGATATCGGGCGCCATTTGCGCCACAAAACGTTCGGCAACCACCCCTTCCATCACCGAGGCATTGTCCGAATAGGCCACCACCGTATGCTGCGGGCTGACCTGATGGGTGTTGCGGATCATGCTGAACATGCTGCGCTGCTGATTCACCCCATCGATGGTGAACTCGGCATTGAAAATCTTGTGGCGGCAATGTTCGCTATTGGCCTGGGCAAACATCATCAGTTCGACATCGGTCGGATTGCGCCCAAGGGTTGTGAATGCCTGAACCAGATAGTCGATCTCGTCATCTGCCAGGGCAAGCCCCCAATTCAGATTGGCCTGTTCCAGTGCCGCGCGACCGCCCGCCAGGATATCCACATGGTCCATGGGAGTCGGACTCAATTCGGTGAAAAGAGCCTGGGCTGCTTCGCGCTGTTGCATGACACTCTCGGTCATTCGGTCATGGAGTAACTCAGCCAGGTGTCCCAGTTGCTCAGCTGAAAGCGCATCCGGACCAACCCGGCCCGATCCCAGCTGAAAACGGTACTCGACAATGCGTTCCAGGCGGTGTACCGCCAAATTGCAGTTATGGGCTATGTCGGTCGCCTTGGACGCCCAGGGCGAAACCGTCCCCAGCCGGGGCGACACAATCATGCACGGGCCCTGCACGGGTCCCTGATAGGGCTCCCCATAGGCCAATAGATCGGACAGTTTCTCTTGCAGTTCAGGAGTGGGGGGCTGGTGGAATGCCGCCAGGTGCACATATCGCGCCGAGATCGATTGGATCTTGTTGTTGATTTTCTGCAATCTGGGTAGCAGCTGCCGGGCACGGAATGCGCTAAGGGCATTCCCGCCCTCAAAATAAGATATGTGCAGGGTCACAGCAGTGGCCTTGTGAGAGGTAGACGGGAAGCCATAAAGCTGGTGATTTTACTGCGCCAGACTTGAACCAAAGCCCCGAATGGGATAATCGACACCATGACCATAACCTTCAAAGACGAGGCCGGAATAGCTGGCATGCGCCTGGCCGGTCGACTGGCCTCAGAGGTGCTTGATTTTTTGGCCCCCCATATCAAACCGGGCATCACAACCAATGAACTGGATATGCTCGCCCATGGTTACATCGTTGATGTACAGGACGCCATACCTGCACCGCTGAACTACGCCCCCTCAGGCTACAACCCCTACCCCAAGTCCATTTGCACCTCAGTGAACCATCAGGTGTGTCATGGCATTCCCAATGACAAAGCACTGAAAAAAGGTGACATCGTCAATGTGGACATCACAGTCATCAAGGACGGCTGGCACGGGGATACCAGCCGTATGTTTCAGGTCGGGGACAGCTCGATCGCTGCACGGCGTCTCTGCGCCATGACGTATGAAGCCATGTGGCACGGCATTGCCCAGGTCAAACCGGGTGCACGCTTGGGCGATATCGGCCATGCGATTCAGAAATTTGCCGAGCACCACGGGTTTTCCGTAGTGCGGGAGTTTTGCGGCCATGGTATCGGGCGCGGGTTTCACGAGGAACCGCAGGTTTTGCACTATGGCAAGCCTGGCACCGGGGTTGAGTTGCTACCGGGCATGACCTTTACCATTGAGCCGATGATCAACGCTGGCAAACGCGACATCAAGGAATTGGGCGATGGCTGGACCATTGTGACCCGTGACCACTCTCTTTCGGCCCAGTGGGAACACACTATTCTGGTTACACCAACCGGGTATGAGGTCTTGACGCTTTCGTCGGGAAGTCCGCCTCCGCCTGGCTTCATGTCTTTGCCAGCCTGAAACCCTAGCCAAACCAGCGTCATGCCCAAGCCACAAGCTGCGCCGGTACCACCAAACGGTTCACTCGCAGTCAAGGAAGTCTATCGCTCGCGCAAGCGCGCCATGCTCGAGCCACTGTCCAAGCCGGGTCGCCCTCTACGTCAGGTCACCAAGGTACTGCGCCAACTCTCGAAGCTGGCGGACTCTGCCCTGGAGCGCCTTTGGCAACAGGCCGGATTGCAAGACAGCCCACTTTCATTGGTGGCAGTGGGTGGATACGGTCGTGGTGAATTATTTCCACACTCGGATATTGATGTTCTGGTTCTGCAACCCGATGACCTGATACTGAACGATCAACCTTTGCTCAGGTCCCAAATCGAGACCTTCATCAGTTCCTGCTGGGACTGCGGACTGGAAATCGGCTCGAGCGTCAGGACCTTATCCGAATGTTTGGATGAGTCTGCGCTAGACATCACCGTTCAAACTTCTTTGTTGGAAGCACGGCATGTTTGTGGGCAAGTGACCTTGTTCAATCAATTCCAGCAGCGTTACCAGGCTGCCATGGACCCAGCCGCTTTTTTCAGGGCCAAGTCGCTGGAACTGCGCCAGCGCCACAGCAAGTTTCAAGACACGCCCTACGCGCTTGAGCCCAATTGCAAGGAATCACCCGGCGGCCTGCGTGATTTGCAGATTATCTTGTGGGCCACACGGGCTGCGGGCTTTGGCAGCTCCTGGACTGATCTTGCCAGCAAGGGTTTGGCCACTGAATTTGAGGTCCAACAGCTACGGCGCAACGAAATTCTTTTGTCGCTGATAAGGCTCCGACTGCATCTGATCACTGGACGGCGCGAGGATCGTCTGGTGTTTGACCTACAGAGCGCAGTTGCCGAAGCATTTGGCTATACCCGCGCGGCACCGCCAGCAGAACCCTCCGGCTCCATCAAACCTGAAACTGCGCCGGGTCGCGCCAAACAGGTCATGCGCCCCAGCGAATTGCTGATGCGGGAATATTACTGGGCTGCCAAAGCAGTGACGCAACTGAACCAGATTCTTCTCCTCAACATCGAGGAGCGCCTGATCCCCAGTTTGCAAAGCCCCCAGGTCCTGAATAGCAATTTCAGCGACAAAGATGGGTTTATCGAAGTCAATCAAGACGACCTCTACCTGCGCAACCCGCATGCCATTCTGGAAACTTTTCTGATGTACCAGAGGACCGAGGGCGCCAAGGGTCTTTCAGCCCGAACTCTGCGCGCCTTGTACAACGCACGGCATGTGATGGACGCTGACTTCAGAAAGGACAGCGTCAACCATCAGACCTTCATGCGTATCCTGCAGGAACGAAAAGGCGTCACCCATGCCCTCAGGTTAATGAATCAGACTTCTGTGCTGGGACGATATCTCTGGGCTTTTCGAAGAATCGTGGGGCAGATGCAGCATGACCTGTTTCATGTTTACACGGTTGACCAGCATATTCTCATGGTGGTGCGCAATGTCAGGCGTTTTTTTATCGCCGAACATGAACACGAATATCCGTTTTGTTCTGAACTGGCCGCAGGCTGGGATAAACCATATCTCCTATACACTGCCGCCCTCTTCCATGACATTGCCAAGGGCCGTGGCGGTGATCATTCAGTCCTGGGCACGCTGGAGGTGAAGCGCTTTTGCAGGCTGCACGGCATCGGACGCGATGATCTTCGCCTGCTTGAATTTTTGGTGCGGGAACATCTGACCATGAGTCGGATCGCCCAGAAATCAGACCTGAGTGATCCAGAAGTGATTCAAGGATTCGCCCGACATGTCGGCAATGAACGGTACCTGACTGCCCTCTATCTGCTAACGGTCGCTGATGTGCGGGGTACCAGTCCGGCAGTATGGAATGCCTGGAAAGCCAAACTGCTGGAGGACCTTTATCGACTCACTCTGCGAACCCTGGGGGGGCAAGTGGCGGCCCCGGCTGCGGAAGTCGAAGCGCGCAAGCGAGATGCGCTGGTCAAGCTGGCTCTCTACGCGCTGCCGCACGAAGCCCACAAAAAACTCTGGGACACGCTGGATGTTGGTTACTTCATGCGACATGAAGCTGAAGAAATAGCCTGGCACACACGTCATCTTTCACGCCATACCGGCGCTGGTCAAATCATTGTGCGCGCTCGACGCTCACCGCTGGGTGAAGGGCTGCAGGTACTTGTCTACGCACCCGATCAGCCTGATCTCTTTGCGCGTATTTGTGGTTATTTTGACCAAAGCGATTTCAGTATCCAGGATGCTCGAATTCACACCGCTCGCAACGGCTACGCCCTCGATACATTCCAGATCATCACAACCGCACTGCCCGAGCATTACCAGCAACTCATCAGCATGGTGGAGGTGGAGCTTTCCCGCGCCTTATCACATGC
>Ga0129333_10003228_pt1 | contig 15221 bp, 28 predicted proteins | sample CPB6_08_DNA_FD_94474 | JGI IMG/M metagenome (GOLD analysis project Ga0129333, IMG submission 94474) | Freshwater to marine salinity gradient microbial communities from Chesapeake Bay, USA - CPBay_Sum_0.6_0.8_DNA | ecosystem: Environmental > Aquatic > Marine > Coastal | place: USA: Chesapeake...
CGATCCAGGGCGCTCAATGCAGTTGGGGCGGGCATAAATACGCAGCCTGTTACGGCAATAGTGTAGCGGACTAGAAAAGAAAAACCCCAGCCCGGTTAGGAGCTGGGGGTTGCTGAACTGACTGCTGTAGCAGCGTATCAGGACTTGGTGAGGTCGAAGGTGGGGGTGGCGCTGGGACGGAAGGCGATTTCCACGCTCTGGCCGTCGTCGGGGTTCACGGTGAGGCTGGCCGAGGTCAGGATCACAGGAACGGTGATGGAGCGGCTCAGGGTGTCGTCCACAGAACCGCCGCTCACCACGCGGTCGATGTACAGCTTCATCGTGGCGCCCACCTGCTGGCGCTGCAGCACGTCCTCCACCATGCGGTTCGACAGGTTGGTGTCGTCGTCAGTGGTGTACACAGTGGCGGAACCAGAGCCGTCGGCGAAGCCGGTGATGTAGCTGCGGAAGGGAGCGTACTGGCCCAGGGTCTGGCCAATGGTTGTGACGTCAATTTCCGAGCGTGTGATCTCAAAGCTCCACTCGCGCACGGAGCCCACAGCGGCGGGGGCGGAGTACGCAACCTTGAAGGCGTTGGGGGCAACAGCAGTGCCGTTATCGGTGATCGCAACTGAAGAACCGCCCAGGGTGGCGGAAACAGTCAGTGCGCCAGTGGCAGCGGTGTAGCCGATGACGTAGTAAACGGTGCCTGCGGTCAATCCGGACGGAAGCGTGCCAGTGCCAGCAGCGCCGGTTTCGGTGTTGACCACGCTGAACTTCACAGGGTCGCCGACCTTGAGGTTCAGGTAGGTGTCGATAGTGATGACATCGGTAGTGTCATTCACAGCGGATTCGCCGAAGGTGGCGGTGGTTCCAGCAGGGGAGTAGTAGAGGGCGCCGGAGGTGCCCGACAGGACGGTGGCCATCGGTAGTTACCTAGGGGTGGACAATGTTGCGGGCACAGCCCGGCTTAATACAGGTTAGCGCCAGTGCAGTTGGTTATTAAGAGAGAACTTGCGCCTGGAATCCTGCTTCAATTCGTGAAATAAAGAACGGTGTAAACGCTCGTCGGGATTGTTGGTCCGGTGTTGTACCACCGAAGTTAGGGCTAAAAGTGGGGCCTTCGATGGATCCGGTGCGGGCGTAGACGCCGGTTGCCGGTTTTGGTGTGGCGTTGATTGTTTGCAGTGCTGTGGTGGCGACGTTTACCAGTGTTTGGTTGCGGGCGGGGCCGCGATCTTTTGGTGTGTACGTGCGAATGACCACCACGCCACGGATGCGGTCCGGGTTGTCCGACAGCGTTAGCTCGGTCGTAAGTCCGAACTGGATGTTCACGTGGACGAACTCTTCGGCGCTGTCGGCATCGTCGTTCATCACGTTGTCGAAGTACACCGGCACAGGTGGCGTCAAATTGTTGTACGCCGTAAGCAGCGGTGCTTCAAAAACGGCGCGGACAGCTTGGTAGTTCATCAGATGGTCCTAAGGGCTTTATCCATAGTTACCTGGATTGTCTTACCGAACTGGCCTCCGCCGAAATAGTTTGAGTACCAGTCGAGAGGCGCAGTGACGCTGTTGTTGCCCTTGCCCTGAATATCGCCCCTGCGACCGCCTTCTGGACGAAAGCCAAAGGTTCTTTTCTTTATTGGTGTACCTAAATCACGATCGTCATCAGAAAAAGGTGTGTATGGAGCTAAGTCACGAGCTTCGTCTGCGTATTCTGAGAAGTTACTTATTGTAAAAACAACTTTATCTTTAGTATAGGTCGTGCGTAAACGTGTAGTTAGGGCTTGCCTACCTGTAAAAGGAGCCGTATCAAACTTAAGCGGCTGAGGTTTGCCCTCAGTTCCACTACCTTTAACTACTTGACCTTGAGGGCCTCGTATTTCCCAAGAGTTAGCAAACTTTCCTGTCCACTGTGGTCCTCGTTCTTGTAAATCTTTAACCACTTTTTCGGCGCACAAAATTGGCCCTATTAGTGTTGCAGAGCCACTCACACGATCTAGTTCTTTTAGTAGGTCCCAAGCGCCGTTACGTCTTGCCATTATTGGGGCCTCAGGAGGATGGTGTGGACGACGGGGTTTTCGCCACGGGAGGTTTTGCACATGATGATGCGCCCCGTTTTGGTTGAGCCGTTTTGGCTGTACTGGATGCGGTCGCGGACGCTTGGAACGTATGTACCAAGCTCGGCGTTGCCGATGATCACCTTTAGGTCGGTGGTTTGGTAGGCGCCCTCAAATTCTTCGGGTTTGGCCTCGAAGATCAGGGCGCGAACTGTCAGGCTGGTGTCCGCTCCAGTGACGGTGCCGGTGGTTGCGTTGTAGGTGGGGGTGGCGTTGGACTTGAGATAGGTGATGTTTTGGCCCCAGTCCGCCAGGAGGCGGGCGGGGATGGAGGCAAAAGTGGTATCTACAAGGCTCATATCAACCTCGCATCACGCGGATTTGGTAGCCGTTCGCGCCACCCAGCGTGTAGGCGCCCAGGTATGACTGGAGCCAGGGGTAAACGTCGAAGACGTTGTTGATGACGTTGTTGGTCTTGTCGTCCTTGTAGCGGACCTTGAGGTCGCCAAGGGTGACTTCTTGGTACAGCTCGTCGGGGTCGCTTTCGGTGTTAGTGATCGCGTCGGTGTCGTTGGCGAGGGCGCGTGCCAGCTCGTAGGTGGCGTATTTAATGTCAGCGGGGATGACGCTGCAGGTCAGCTCCACGCGGTCGATTTCGTAGTTATTGCGGGGCCACTTGAGGGCTTGGCCGTTGTCGCAGCGGTCGCCGAGGAAGTTCAGGCTGTCGATCCAGCGGGTGGCGCTGATTAGAGCGCGGTTTTTTTGGTCGTCGGTTTTGTCCGTCCACGTTGAGGAGTTGGGGACGGTCTCGAAATAGGTGTTTGCGTCAGCCAGCGTCACGTAACTGTTGGCCGTCGCGCTGCTCAAAGTAGCGTTGATTGCGGCTGGCACAGTTACTTACAGAGCTTTTGTCTCAGTGTAGCGGCAATGAAAAAGCCCCACCCGGAGGTGGGGCCGATTCACACGCACTCTGATTATCAGATGGTGCTGGTGTCGAGGGGGCTGTTGACGGTGAGCTGAACCAGGGGGATCAGGTCAATGTCGTAGGTGGCAGTCCAGTTGCCAGCGGTGGCCAGTGCGGCGTTGGTCGGGTTGTCGCCGGCGTCGCCCCACTTGGTGCCCATCACGTGGTAGGCGCCGTGGTAATCCACCGAGAGCACGTCCTGCTTGGACAGGATGTTGCGGTCGGCCTCGATGCGGAGGTCCTGCTGCACACCTTCCAGGATGGTGCCCGACTTGGTGAGATAGCAGTAGAACTCGCGCTGGTGGCCAGCCGTGCCAGGGGCAACGGTGTTGACCAGGGGGTCCATGATCACGCGGCAGCCGGCAAACTCGCCGATGGCGCGGGCGCCAACGCCCACACCGCCACCGCCCCACACCACGGCGCCAGAGGCGGCCAGGGCAGAGGTCGAGAAGGTCAGGAGACCGACCTGGTACAGGTAGAAGCCCACCGAGGGGTGAACCACCAGGGTGTCCAGTTCGTCGCCGCGCTCACCCAGCAGGTTGCGGGCACGAGCCACGGACGCACCAGTTAGGAAGTTGGCTTCGCCGGCGCCAGAGGCAGCAGCGACGCCGAGGTCCAGTGCGTTAGCGCTCAGAGCGGTGCCAAACAGACCAGCCAGTTGGCTGAACAGGCGGGCGCTGTTCAGTTTGTTGATCGCGTCGGCGAGCTGATTGCGGATGTGCAGCATGGGGTCTTCCCCAGCGGCGAGCATCGCAACGTCGTCCACTGCATACGCGAAGCCGCGATGGCAGATGGTGGCGATCTGGGTGGCGGTGCCGATCTTCTGAGGGGTCAGATAGCCGGCGTTGCTGGTGCCCCAGGTGGCCGTCCCGTTCATGATCTCCTCGGTGGGAGCCACGGGGTTGAACTCGGGCACTTGGATGCGGGTGCCGCCTTCGCGGGCATCCAGCAGGGAGTTGCGAACAACGGCGCCGCTCTTCAGGAAGAGGCTGCGGTCCTTGATCGCCTCAGACACGTAGGTGCTGAGATTATTGCGCTTGACGATGTCCGCGAGAAGGACACCGCCCGAATAGTTCTGAAATGGTGCGGCCACTTCAAGATCTCCAGGTTGGTGGGTGGGGGTTCAAGTCACAGACCTGAGTTGGGGGTGTCCCACGGGGACTTACCGGCCCGCTTCTCTCTTCAGCACGGCTGCGAGATCAGGGTCGGAGGCTTCCAAGGCCATTTGCCTCGTTAAGTTAATACTACCTTCCTTCCATGGGTTAGCCATTCCAGGGGCAATCGTGGAATTAGGTGTCGGTTTGGCACCCATCCCAGCGGCACTGCTTGGTTTGAAATGGTGCTCGAATCCCGAGCCGGGATTCTTTAGGTTGGCAAGGTAGGTGTTGATGTCCTGCTCGACGCCGCCGTTGAGGACAACGACACTGCCGCTGTCGTTTTTACGCAGGTTGTTTTGCAATAACTGGAGCATTTGCTCTGCGTTAATTGCTCCAGCCTGGCTGATTGCCGAGAGAGCGGTTGTTTTTACGGCGGCTTGCTCATTGGATGTACGCAGGTCCTCCAGCTGGCGTTGAAGGTCGGCGATGACTTGGTCTTTTTCTTGGGCGGTTTTGTTGGCTTCCTCCCAGAGGTCTTTCCATTGGCCTTGGTCTTCCAGCGTTTTCTTGCGCTGGTCGTCCTGCTTTTTGTAGACCTCGTCGAGTTTGGCCTTGATGCCTTGGAATTTTTCCTCGGCTTCGACGGCTTGTGCTTTCAACGCAGCAAGCTGACTTTCATATTCCGCTTTGAGGGCGGCTGAATTGTCAGGTTGGGGAGCGGTGTCGGCTCCAGCCACGGGCTGGGCAGGAGTCACCACGGGTGTCTCCTGGATGACTTGCTCTTCCATGCTCAAAATTCGTACTCAGCGGTTTGGGAGATTGTTTCTTCGATGGCGCTGCGGCGCTTGGGGCGGGCAGGCTTGGGTTCTTCGGGTGCAGGGGCTGCGGCTGCATCGCGGGCGCGTGCAATCTCATCCAGTTCGACCATTTCCCAGCGGAAACTGCCGTCCGGTTGCTGCACGTAATCCAGGCTTTTCACCGGCGGATAACGGGTAGGACCGTTCTAGTATAGAACAGAAGAATTAGGTGAGATCTTCCTGTTCTTCTTCCATAGATTCTTCTTCGGCGGATTCGGCAGGTTCCAGCTGCTCGTTGTCGCTGTGGGACATAGTGCCAGTGCTTAGGATTTCGCCCTGGCGGAGAATGTCGCGGAATTCCTCGCGGTCAATCACCTGCTGCGCAAACAGCGAGGTCAGCGCCGTAATGTCTTGGCCGATCAGGCGATCAATGTCGAAGTCGCGGCTGATATAGACCTTCGGGGGTTCCAGCTGGAGGTAGCGGGCGGCCAGATTGAAGGATTGCTGCAGGGTTTGTTGGAGGTCCATTGAGACCATGGACAGCATGGAGTTGGTGTCCACGCGGTCCAGGCGGCGGGCGTCGGCGGATTCGGCGACGAATTTCTGCTGGCTCAGCGTGCTAATGCCGAGCGTTGCCATCTGCTGCTGTAGTTCGCGGATTTCGTTGGTCTGGGCTTCAAATGCGTTGGCCGCAGGCTCCACGTAGTAGATCTTGTTGCCCGGCTGGGTGGCGATGCCGTAGTTCACGCTTACCGCCAGGTCCTTGGTCTGGTCGTCCCAGCCCTCAAGGACAAGCATTGGCTGGGAGGCGATGTGGAGGCTGTGGATGAGGTCGGCTTGGCGCTGGAAGTGCGCCAAGTTGAGGTAGGCAATGTCCAGCAGTGGGGGCTTGCTGACGAGCGTGTCGACCTTGTTGGAGTACAGCGTGACGAGGGGGATCTCGCCCAGGCTGTAGGCGCCCGATTCGACCAGTTCGTAGTCGGAAGTGCTGCTGGTGGCGTCGAAGCTGTTGGGGTAAGGGAAGCCGCCGGCTTGGATTTTTTTGGTTTCGGTCTGGCGGTAGATGCGGTAGCGGCCAGGCTCGATCACGCGGACTTGGTCGTACACCGCTTCGCCGAATTCGCCTTCGGGGAGGACAGCTTTTTCTGCAATGCGGACCTGGATCAGGTTGCCGTAGTTGACTTCGCGGTCCAGGCGCCAGCCGTAGACGTTGGCAGGGTCTACTTCGATCCAGTAGGGGCGGCGGCCCAAGGCGCGTTCTTCCGCAAGGCTGCGGGCGTCTGTAGGCGCTGGGAAATCAACCAGCGTGTGGCAGTGGCCGTAGGTCAGTGCGCAGATCAGGTTGCGGCGGGCGTATTCGTCCAGATCAGAGCCGCAGCCGTCCACGTTTTTGGCGAAAACTTCGCTCCAGTAGGGGTCGCCTTCGAGCGTGATCGGTTTGCGTAGGATCAGGCCGGCTGCTGCGCGGATGAGACGTTGCGTGTAAGGAGAAAATACGGCGCGGTTTACGCGGGCTAAATAGGCGGTGTAGTCCTCGCGCGGTTCCAGGGGGAGGAAGGCTTCGCTGTTCTCGCGGAGATACTCGGTGCCGAGTGTCACCGCTTTCATGATTTCCCAGCCCTTCATCTGGTCCATCACGGCGGCGGTGCGCGTGAAGGGATTGTCAGAACCACCCATGTAGGTGGAGCTGACGAGGTGGGTGCGGATGCGGCCGGGAACTGAGTAAGTCATTTAGTCACCATTTTTCGCGGTTTGCCCAGTAGGCAGCCGACATTTTTCCCTTTTTAATGTTAGCCGCGTGCCTAGCCTTGAACGCCTCGCGGCGTTTGCGGTCGGCTTCGCTTTCGCCGGCTTTCTTGGGGGATCCAGAGACGCCCTGTTGGCCGAAGCGGATTAGTTTTACTTGGTCGCCTTCTTTTGCGAGGACTACGTGTGATTTAGTGGGGTGTTTTGGGGTGCGTTTTGGTTTGTTGTAGCCGTCGAATTTTTCGCCGCGATACTCAATCATCGTCGTCCTCCTCGTCGTCGGGGTCGTTGATTGGCACCAGCACTTCGATGCCTTGGGCCAACATTGACACAAATCCGCCCAGAATTTCAGGGTTTTGGGGGGATTTGAAGACGAATGTGGCGTGCGTGAGGCCGTCTTCAGCGTCGATTTCGATGTGAACACAGCCTCCGTTGACGGTTTGGATCGCCATTAGCCGTGATACGCGACTGCAATATGAGGAACAACAGTGGGTGAGCCTGAACTAATAGATGCGATTCGCATACGAACTTTGGCGGCAGGTTTACCGTCATAGAAGTAGACGTATTGGCCAGCAGAGTTGATCGTCTTGCTGCTATCAATCGTGAACCAGTTGCCGTTGCCGTTGAAGCTGCACTCCAGGGCGAGCTGGAAGTTGGCGGTGCCGGTTACGGTGGCGGCAAATGTGTAGCTGGGTGACTGCGCCGGTACTTCCATCCAGTCGTCCACGGCAGTTAAGTTACTGCCTGTGTACTCGACAAGATTGGTGAAATAATCTTTGGCGGTTAGCGCTTTGGCGGCCATGGCTATTTACCTCGTTTTTTGGCAGTCTTGACTGCTTTCTTGAAGTCTGCCGCAGTTGGGGCACCTTTGCTGCCCGGTTTACGCATTTTTTCGCCCGAGCCAGCCTCAATGCGCTTGCGTTTGGCTTTGATATTGGCGTATAGACCCTTTTTCTTGGCGGCCATTACTTTTTGCCTCCCTTTTTAGTGGGTTTTTTGCGGGTTTTGCCGGCTTCGGATAGTGCAATGGCGATTGCTTGCTTCCGATTTGTCACTTTCTGGCCCGAACTGGACTTAAGAGTGCCAGCGGAGTATTCGGACATGACCTTTTCGACCTTTTTCTGGGCCTTTGTTGGTTTTTTGGCCATGGCACGAGGGCTTTGTACCAGTGTAAGGCGGGTTAGTAGAGGCGATAGTTGGTTTGGCCCATGCTGCCCGCTTTGGCGAGGTTGAATTGTTGTAGGCATAAATACCCAAAGGCGTCGAAGGCGTGGTCGACGCCAAGGTTTTTGTTGGGGAGGCCAGTGCCGGGGGCGTAGGTGAGGGTGCGGAGGGACTTGATTAGTTCTTTGCAGCGGGGGTGGATGTAGGTGCGGCGGGTTCCAGTGGCATCCAGTAGCGCTGTGTTGACGGCGGTGATTTTGTCGCGGATTTTCCAGGGGGCTTTGGGGCTGGAGACGTTGAAGCCGCTGCGGCGGAGGATGTTGTGGTCGGTTAGTCCCACGCCGCTGGTTTTGCGGGCGCCGCCGGTAGGGTCCGGGCAAGCTATGACGCGGCGGTCCACGCCGAAACGGCGGGTGACTTCCTCGGCAAAGTCCCAGGTGGTGGCACCGCCTGTGAGCATGATTTCGTCGAAGACGTAGAGAGTGTCGTCCTTGCGGACGGCGCAGATGCCGGACATGGGATCCACGTTGAAGTCCACGCCTAGGAGTAGTGGAAGGACTGATATGTCGGCTGCTTCGGTGCTGATGTTTTCGTCGCCGAAGGAGATTGCCACCAAGCCACTGAGGTTTTCGAAGCTGGCCTCGAATTCTTGGCGGAAGGTGCGGGCGTCGAGTTGGCCTCGGGCGGCTTCGATTTCTTCTGGTGGGACGTTGTCGCCCTCAATCGTCGTGAATTGCCAGCGGCTCCAGTTCTCGTCGCCGCTATCCGCGTATTGCCAGAGTTCGTAGAACCAGCTAGCCGTGCCGTCGGGCGTGGAGATGAACAATGCCCAGCCTTGTTTGTCCGCAAGGGCTGGGCGGATCACCTCGAACCAGACTTCGCTGGACATGAACGCGGCTTCGTCCAGCACCACGCCAGCCAGACTGCGGCCTCGGAGGGCCATTGCGTTTTCAGTGCCCTTCAGTTCGATTGTTGAGCCGTTTACGAGTTCGATCTTCAAATCCGTCTCATTTTTGGCCTTAATCCATGCTTTAGGGACTAACTTTTTCAACAATTTCCATACAATATCCTTACTCATGCGGTACGTTGGGGCACAATAAAAGAACGTTTCTCCAGGTCGTTCTATAGCTCCACGGAGGAGTTCCACGCAGGAGAGGTAGCTTTTACCGAAGCGGCGACCGGCGACTAGGACGCGGAAGCGCTTGCGGCTAGAAAAGACTGCGCCTTGGGCGTAACGGAGGCTGATGGGGCTATCACTCATACCCAAGACCAGTTGCGACCGGAGCTGATTGCACTAATTGTCACGGTTTTGACGCCATAGTCTAGTGCAATAGAAGTATGAGGCTCCTTTTGTGCCAGGCGGCGCTTGATTTCGCGTACTTGGTCCTCTGTAAGACGAGAATTGCCGACGCGGCTGCCTCGTACCCACGTTCCATGCGCGATTTTGTCCGCCATGTTCTCGGTAGAGGTGCCCCAGCGCAGGTTGGTGAGGGCATTGTTGCGGATGTTTCCGTCGAGGTGGCGACACTGCTCGCCTGGATTCTTGGGGCGCACGAAGGTTTCGAGCACCAAGCGGTGGACGGGGCGAGTGTGGTGGCGGTTTTCGGTGTCGCAGAGGGTCACGATCTCGTAGCCGCGACTGTTTAGACCCGGCTGGAGGATCTTCCCGACGTATTTGCGCTCCACGCAGCGTCCGTCGCGGCGGGTATAGCGAACAATTCGATCCAGGGAGCGGATCTGGCCGGTGTCGCTTGCCTCGTAAAGCGTCTCAAACGCCGGGACTGGTTTCCACATGCGGAATGTCTTGCTCTCTCCGTATTATATCTTGCTCTGCGCGTATTTTTAGGGGTAGCGTGTCGGGTGCGCCAAAAATCGCAACCCCTCCCCCGTGTGTAACAGAGGAAGGAATTGCGAATGTATGTGTAGGTTCAGAGGGTACCCAACAGCGCCGCGCGGATCTGCAACCCCGCCCCTGGTGCGTCTGTACTACAGCCACGAGAGGCCCCTAGCGGGCCCGTGAGGGCCGATCTGCTAGGGGCCGCTACTGTGTCACATAGCAGCGGCCAGACGGCGCCTCACGGTCGTACGGGACACGCCTAGGCGTTCCGCGATGGCTCGCTGCGTCAGGCCCTGCGCGCGCAGGCTGTGCACGTCGTCGACTAGTACAACTGTTTTAGTCTCGGTGATGATCTCAGCTAGTGGTTCGGGTGTACTGGTGGTAGGGCGGGTCGGCCAGTGCTGAGCCAGTAGGTCGTTTGTACTGTGCAGCCAGCGGCCTAGGCGGTAGCCGAGCCAGTAGGTATGCACTATCGCAGTCAGCACCAGCGCAACGGCTGGGGCGATAGTACGGGCGTACTGCTCAAGCTTGGTGGCGACTTGTTCGGCGGTTGGGTAGTTCATTTGTTCCCTTGGTGTGGGTGGGTTGGTGAGATCGTTCGCTGCTGATCTCTCCCAAATCCTAGCGACTAGGTGGCCGGATAGGTTAGTACTTTAGTACTATTTTCGGGACGTATTTGAGCAAATGTACTAGTCACCTGCGGTGCTACCGTCCGAGCACGATCAAACGACACTCAGCCGCCGACCGCCCGGCAGACTCGCAGCGTGCCAGCTGGCTCTGATTGTCGGCGCCCATAGCGAGCACACCGCAAGCGGTGAGCAGAGCGGCCAGGGTAAGGAGGCGATCCATGGTGGGAAGCGTGGTGAGCTTCCCCGTATTGTATCACAGAACCGCCGACTGCCTAGCCCTGGCGCTTGTCTTCCACAACGATATTCAGCTGCGGTGCAGCGGCTGCCTGTTGTTCTGGCGCAGCCTCTCCAATCACAGCGCCCATATCTTTGAGCAGCATCGCCACAGTCTGCAACTGGCCTTTCGCCATGGCCTTACGGCAGGCAGATAGCCTCAGTGCCTGGATTTGGTTCAGCAGATCGCCTCTTGTAGCAATCTGCTCCGTTTTCAGCATCTCTGCCGCGCGGCTGTAGTCGTCGTCTGCCGTGCGCACAGACACCCCGAAGCGATCCGCTAGTTTCTGCGTGATCTGCCTGCGCGTGCCACCATTCAGGATTTCGGCGTAACACCAGTTCGCCCGTTCCTCTACGCGAACGCTCGATCCCTTGCCACCACGCCAACGCTTCGACTCATCGTTGGCAACGGTCGTAGATTTCGTTACTTCCAACTCGTCGGAATCGGGCACCGTTTGAGTCACAAACTCTGTAGCCCAATGCTAACCTCTCCTGCTGTCACGTTTGCAGCGAAAAGCCCGGCGCTAAGGCCGGGCCGTTGATCGGTGGGTGCGCCAGTCAGTAGGACGGCAAGACGAAGGCAACGGTGCATGATCCAACGGGCCGTAGCTCGAATCCCTCGCCGTGCTCGAGCGTCCGGCACCGGCAACCTGTCAGCCCTAGCGCAGCCTTGGCAGCCGTCACAATTTGCCGGCGGCTGGCATCCTGTGGCAGCGCCAGTTGATCACGCCGCACCCAGCTGTAGTTCGCCTCACCTCCAAACGTATCGGTAAGCTCGACATTCCAAACGGTCAGAGTTTCCAGCATCGCTCAAAACCCCACTGCGTAAGTGTCGGCATCAATGCTGTGGCAGGTAAGGGCTTGCCACTCCACGCCGGCCTTACCGGCTGCCCGAAGTGCAGCGGTTATGGGACCTTCCTGGAATGTGGCTGACCCACGCCAGGTAGTGTCAGAGTCGCGCTTGATTGTGGCGAGCCAGCGGCTACCACGGGTGTCAGTGGCGCCAGCGTATCGCACAACTGCGCAAGCGCGGGAACCGTCGACGTGGGTTCCTGTCCAGTGAAATGTGGTGTCAGTCATGATTTGAGCCTTAGGGTTGGGTCTCGTGTGTGAGTGTAGAACCGGATCCGGCCCGGCGTCAATAGCGGGAGCGCCAGCCAAGGAGACGGCAAACCCTGAGCCAGCTGGCGTCAGTGATCCAGTCCGGGCGATGCACCGAAGCGGTGACGCTCAGAGCATCCTCTCCTGCCAGATCACGCCAGAAGGGGGAAAGCCAGAAATCAAACTGCGGATCCAGTGTGATCCAGCTGGGGACCGTGGCGCCGTCACCTTCCGCGTAGCAACCTGCCAGCTTGTCGGTAAGGTCCCGTAGGTCCCACACACTCTCGTGGTACTCATCGCAGGGGCAGCCGTTCCAGCTGAGCCAGCCGCTATCGGCAAAGTCCCCTTGCTCGGCTGATTCTGCCGTCACGGTTTCGTATGTAACGCGGAAGGTGCCGCGTGGTTCTGCGGTTCTGATCAGTGCCATGGGTGGGCGTATCGGTGATCAGCCCCAAGCATGGCACACGTTCCAGCCGTCACCCTCTCTTACTGTTGCACATCTTAATGTGGCTGGCCGGGTTGGTGTGCGGTGTTAATGTCGCAGGGTAAACCCTCACCCATAGGGAGATGTTCACCAGTCAGAAGGAACGGCAGCAGCTTGCCCGTGATCAGCGGGAGGCTGAGCGGGAGATGACGCGCCAGGAGAAACGGGCATTGCGGGACCTGCGTTACTGCGCCGAACGTTCCACGCTCTCGGATATTGAGTGGCGCGATCTGCTGCGTCTTCACGAGATCCACGGCAAGGAAGGGATCCGGGAGCTTTGGGAATCCGTTATTCCATACTGGAATCAGTGCCAGGCTCGCAACGGCGGCGAACCCTGCCCCAGCGATCTCGTGCCAGCCGGTTTGAAATTAAGTGCAAAAAAAGCGCGCACAACTCCTACCACCAGGAAACCACCAGGCGCCCCACGCAAACCACGCGCCGATGCAGGCAAACCTCGCGCCAGTTACAGGCGACGCGCCAAGCCTGCAGGCTGACCTTACCGGCTCCCCTAGCGGGAGCCTTTTTTGCCCCCATGGATGAGACGCAAGCGACTCGGCCTGAGACGCTCCAGGCTAGAGGGTAGCGTCTCACCGCTAGGCTCCCGGTCGGGCACCAGCAGCACCAGCGCCCGCAGTGCCAGCCCTACCCCGATCAGTACCAGTGCCGTAGCGATGAGACTCATTGGACCCGGCTGAGACAGCATGAAAGGGCCAAACAGGACATGAATGGCCCCGGCAGGCTCTCACCGTTCCAGTCTGGCTATGAATGCGGCTTGTGAATGTTAAACATGAATGAAAGCTAGGCTTCGGCTTGGAGCTGTGAATGGAGCTGATCAAAGTAAAGCCCCACCCTGGCCATGAATGACTTTTCGGCCTCTTCTAGCTCGCTAAGTGTCATCCAGTGAACGTTAGGTTTGCCGCAGCGGCGCGCTAAAACCACAGCTGCTCCAGTGGGTTTCAAACCTGTTAGGTGTTTCAGTCCCAGTGAATAGGCTCCACACTGATCGATGTAAGTATGGCCGGGAGGTAAGCGTTCCAGTCCTTCATCGTCTGTTTTAGTCTTTCTGGATACGCTAGTTTTCCAATCCATTAATACCAGTTCATTGTTTTTTACGCCTACTAATGCATCACAAGTCCCCGCAAATCCAGCAGGATGATGTATCGAAAATTCAGATGCGAAAATTTCAGTAACGTTCTCCGAGATCCAGTCGCAAAGGCCACGTGCATAACCGGCAGCGCTCCAGCCAACCCTGGGTACGTTCGGTCTGACGCGGTTGATGGCCCACTTAGTTATGGGCGCTGGAATCCTGGCCAACCCTTGTTCGTCCCAGTGAATGGAATTGCGCTTGTTTGCGGTGGAACGTGCCAGTTGTTGGGCGGTCTTGAGGAGATACTCAGCCTGTGAATGGGCCATGTTGCCGCGTGTTGCGGCGATGTTGCGCTGGCAGCTTGCCTCAACAGGTCCCAGGCGAGCTTCCCAGCGCTCCAGTCCGGTTTTATCGCTTGTTTCCTTTAGGATGTGTGTAACACTATGGTAAATGTTGTTATTGATGTCCCGGTAGACCCGGAAGGGGCCTGAATTGTCTTGTTCCAGCCTCCATTTACGCAGTGATGCCAGTGTGTCTTGCGTATTGGAAGCCATTTGAATAGTTTTTCCCATTTACACCTTACCAGCAAAAAAGGCCCTTGTGAAGGGGCCTTGAAAATTTCAGAGCAGGTTGCCCCACTGATCTGCCATCGCCTTGGCGATGCCGGTGTAAGTGAGGCTGCGTTGCTTGGCGCGGGTGGCTGATGGTCCCAGCTTGTTCTGGCCGGATGGTGTTTGATTGAGCCACACACCCGATTCAGGTTTTTGTACAACATTAGTGGGTTGGAGTTCAGGTAGGTTTTTGAGCCAGAGGCACGTCTTCTTTGATTCTTGGTGACCGAATTGCCAAGGGTGTATGTATTGATCTGGTTTGCGTATGCGGCTGGAAATGCAACCAACGGGATTTTCCAAGGCAATGTACTTTACGGGTGCATTGAGTAACATTTGCACGAAATTTAAGGCGTCCTCGGTTAGTTGAGGATCTCGGATACCCCTTGTGGTCCAGTGCATCCCGGACGCAGCTAGATATGTGCAAGGCGGGAACGCAATGAGCATGTCCCAGTTGTGGTCCGAGTGCAGTAAGGCGGTTACATCGCCTTGGTAGTGATGCCCTGGTGACTCTGTAGGTAGTAAATCGCAGCTCAGGGCGTAATGACCTTGAGCTGCGAAAGCATCACGCACTCGTCCGCTGTACTCACAGGCGACGAGCACCTTCATGTTCAGCCGGCCTTGAAGGGATTACCCCCGGACAGAAGTCGGGTGATGTCAAAGCCTTCAGCTTTTGCCTCGATCCAAGCGGCATCAATATGTTCTTGCGAACCTTTTTTCCGGGGAAGAGGTCGAACCGTGTATTCGGTAGTCAAACCAGAACCCTTTTTGCCGATAGAAAAATCCCATTCCAGAAGATTGGTGTACTCATCAACTTGAGAGATTTGATCAATCTCTTTGAGAATGGACTTCTGAGTGATTTGCAAAACCTGTACTTTGCCGGACTCGTAGTTGTAGACCGGGCAAGCGATGGCGAACTTCACGTCTGCTGTTCCAGGGCCGCCGCGTCCTTCGCGGGGCTCGAACTCGCCCATTTCGTCAACCACGTCCTCGTAGGTGGGCTCGAAGTCGAAGCGGAAGGGCTTGTTAGCGCCGTTTGCGGCACCCCAGGCTTCGTAGAACTCCAGAGGTTCGTCAGTGAGTAGGGCGAAGCGGACGGATCCACCATCGGGGAGTTTGCTGAGGCTTAGATAGCCGCCGCCGCTGTTGCCGCCGTTGACGTTTGCAGATGCGGATTTCGAAAGGAAAGCCATGGTTTAGGTGTTTGGTGTGGTCGGCAGGAGTGCCAACGCCTTACACAGTAACACGTGCTTGACCGGCTGGCTACCATGAAAAAACGCCCCTACAGCTGAGCTGCGGGGGCGTGGATTCCATTCTCATGTGAGACTCTAACATGTCGCAAAGTAAGACGCAGGACCTGCTGGCTTTTGTGCGCCAGCTGCCTGTGGGGATGGC
>Ga0129333_10003229_pt1 | contig 15220 bp, 11 predicted proteins | sample CPB6_08_DNA_FD_94474 | JGI IMG/M metagenome (GOLD analysis project Ga0129333, IMG submission 94474) | Freshwater to marine salinity gradient microbial communities from Chesapeake Bay, USA - CPBay_Sum_0.6_0.8_DNA | ecosystem: Environmental > Aquatic > Marine > Coastal | place: USA: Chesapeake...
GCCCGCGCCACGACCTCCGACCCGGCGTCACCCGCGAGGACCTTCAACGACGCGATCTCGAACGCCGCGTCGCCGACGGTCGCCGCCGCCGTAGCCGCGTCGACCGCCATCGACACGAGCTGGATCTCCGAGACGAGGCGGACGAGATGCTGGGCGACCGCCTGGAACCGGGCGATCCGCTGCCCGAACTGCTGCCGCTCGTTCGCGTACCCGACGGTGATCTCCCCGACCCGGTCGAGCGCCCCGGCGATGAGCGCGCCACGAGCGAGCGCACCACGCCGACGCAACGTCACCGCGTCGACCCCGGCGGGGGCGGGCGCGACCTGCACGGACGCACCCCGGAACAGCACCGTCTCACGCGGTTCACCGGCCGCGTTGCGCACCGGGACGATCTCGACGCCGGGGCCGTCCGGGTCGACGGCGACGATCCGGCCGTCGACGAGCCCGAGGATCAGGTCGGCCTGCGCCGCCCAGGGCACACGGTGCGCGGAACCGGACAACGTCGAACCGTCGAGCACGAGCTCGTCCTCGGGCCGGCCGGGCACCACGGTGAGCGGCCCGGCGGGAAGTTCGAACCCGGCCGCCGCCGCGAGCCAGCCACCGAGGAGGCCGGTCTCCGCCGCGGGTACCGGTGCGGCGAAACGGCCGACGAGGCGCAGCACCCCGACCGCGTCGGCGAGCGTGCCACCCGAACCGCCGGCGGCCTCGGGCACGCCGATCCAGGGCGCACCGGTCTCGGCGAACGGTGCCCACACGGTCGGCGCCCAACCCTCGGACTCTGCCGCCTGCACGACCTCGTGCGAACACGTGGCACCGAACAGGCGCGTGATCGTGTCGAGCAGGATCGGGTCGGCGGCGACGGGCTCCACCCGGTTCATCGCGCACCCGCCAGGCCGTACCAACCGAGCAGGCCACGCGACGCGATGGTGCGGAGGATCTCGTTCGTGCCGCCCCGCAACGTGAAGCTCGGTCCGGTCAGCACCGCCCGTGCGAGCATGCGTTCACCCGTCGTCGGCGCGTCGAGCGACGGCTCGAAACCCCACAGATCGTGCAGCGCGGCGATCATGTCCTGCTCGAACATCGTGCCGAGGTCCTTCACGATCGCTGCCTCGACCGCAGGGGCACCACCCCGGTCGATCGTGCGGGACACTGACAGCGACAGGTTCCGCAGCGCGAAGAACCTGGCGGTGATCCGGCCGATCACCTCGGCGGTCCGAGGGTCGGGCGTCCCGTGCACGCGTTCCCGCAGCAGATGTTCGAAGCACGCGTACACCGACAACCACCGGTCGGGTCCGGCCCGTTCGTAGGCCAGCTCGGAGTTGACCTGCTGCCAGCCACGCCCGATCTCGCCGAGGACGAGTTCGTCGGGAACGAACACGTCGGTCATGACCACCTCGTTGAAGTGGTGCGTCCCGTCGAGGAACGGGATCGGGTTGATCTCGATACCCGGGGCGTGCAGGTCGACGATGAGCTGCGACAGCCCTTCGTGCTTGTCGCCCTCGGAGGCGGACGTGCGACACAGGACGATGAACCAGTGGTTCTGGTGGGCGCCCGACGTCCAGATCTTCGTGCCGTTGAGGAACCAGCCGCCGTCGCCGCGTGTCGCTGTGGTGCGCACCGCCGCGAGGTCGGACCCGGCGTCCGGTTCGGACATCCCGATCGAGAAGAAGCACTCGCCCGCCGCGATCGCGGGGAGGAACCGTTCGCGCTGCGCCTCCGTGCCGAACTTCATGATCGTCGGGGCGGTCTGGCGGTCGGCGACCCAGTGCGCACCGACCGGTGCACCGGACCGCAGCATCTCCTCGACGACGATGAACCGGTCGACGGCGGTGCGTTCCGGGCCGCCGTACCGACGTGGCACCGACATGCCGACCCAGCCGCGTGCGGCCATCTTCTTCGTGAACTCGGGGCTGTGCGTCGCCGACATGCCGAGGTCGGGTTCGTAGGAACCGGGCGGGAGTTCGGAGCGGAGGAACTCGCGCACCTCGTCCCGCAACGCCTCCTCGGACGGCGACAACACCGTGTACTCGAAGCTCGAACCGGCCACGTGACGACCCCCTCGGTGAACCCGGCCAACCCTACCGTCGCGCTCGTCCGCTCGGCTCAGTCGGCATAGGCCTCGATCGGCTGACAGCTGCACACGAGGTGCCGGTCGCCGTAGGCGCCGTCGATGCGCGACACGGGCGGCCAGTACTTCGACCGTCGCTGCGCGGCGGCGGGGAACGCCGCCTCCTCCCGCGTGTAGCTGCGGTCCCACGACCCGGTCATCAGGTCCTCGGCGGTGTGCGGTGCGTTCTGCAGGATCGTGAGGTCGCGGTCGATCTCGTGGCGGATCGCGATCATCGCGTCGCAGAACCGGTCGAGTTCGGCGAGCGATTCCGACTCGGTGGGTTCGACCATCAGGGTGCCAGCCACCGGGAAGCTCACCGTCGGCGCGTGGAACCCGTGGTCGACGAGACGCTTCGCGATGTCGTCGACGGTCACCCCGGTCGCGACGTTCAGCGGGCGGATGTCGAGGATGCACTCGTGCGCGACCCGTCCGGACTCCCCCCGGTACAGCACCGGGTAGTGGGCCTCGAGCCGCGCGGCGACGTAGTTCGCTGCGAGGATCGCGCCCTTCGTCGCCCGCGTGAGCCCTTCTGCACCCATCATCGTCACGTACATCCAGCTGATCGGCAGGATCGACGCCGAACCGAACGGCGCCGCGCTGATCGCGGGGACCGCCGCCGAACCGGGGAGGTACGGCGCCAGGTGTGCCCGCACTGCGACCGGTCCGACACCGGGACCGCCACCGCCGTGGGGGATGCAGAACGTCTTGTGCAGGTTCAGGTGCGACACGTCGGCGCCGAACGCCCCCGGGCGGGCGACACCGACCATCGCGTTGAGGTTCGCCCCGTCGACGTACACCTGACCGCCGTAGCGGTGCACGAGCTCGCAGATCTCCCCGACGGTCGCCTCGTACACGCCGTGCGTCGACGGGTAGGTGATCATCACCGCGGCGAGCTCGTCGGCGTGCTCGGCGGCGCGGGCCTCGAGGTCGCCGAGGTCGACGTTGCCGTCGTCGTCGCACTTCACGACCACGACGCGCATGCCGGCCATCACGGCAGACGCAGCGTTCGTCCCGTGCGCGGACGACGGGATCAGGCAGACGGTCCGCTGCAGGTCACCGCGGTCGCGGTGGTAGCCGCGGATCGCGAGCAGTCCGGCGAGCTCGCCCTGCGACCCGGCGTTCGGCTGCACCGACACCGCGTCGTACCCGGTGCACACGGCGAGCGCCGACTCGAGTTCGGCGATCATCGCCCGGTAGCCGGCCGAGCGTTCCGGCGGTCCGAAGGGGTGCAACGCCGCGAACTCGGGCCAGGAGACCGGCTGCATCTCGGCGGTCGCGTTCAGCTTCATCGTGCAACTCCCGAGCGGGATCATCCCCCGGTCGAGCGCGAAGTCGCGGTCGGCGAGCCGCCGCAGGTACCGGAGCATCTCCGTCTCGGTGTGGTACGAGCCGAAGAACTCGTGCATGAGGTAGGGCGTGGTCCGCACCGCCGACGGCGGGATCGCCGAGGCGACCTCGGCGTCGAGGCGGTCGACGTCCGCCTCGGTCGCCGCCACGCCGAACGCAGCCCACACCTGCGCGACGACCGCACGGGTCGTCGTCTCGTCGAGTGCGATGCCGAGCGTGTCCGCGTCGACGGGACGCAGGTCGACACCGCGTGCCGCCGCTGCGGCGAGGACGGCGTCGGCCCGCCCGGGGACGGACACGGTGATCGTGTCGAAGAACGCGCTCGTGCGGACCTCGACACCGCCGGACCGCAGCCCCTGCGCCAGGACGGCGGTGAGACGGTGCACGCGCTCGGCGATCCGGCGCAGACCGTCCGGGCCGTGCCACGCGGCGTAGAGCGCCGCGATGACGGCGAGCAGCACCTGCGCCGTGCAGATGTTCGACGTCGCCTTCTCCCGGCGGATGTGCTGCTCGCGGGTCTGCAGTGCGAGCCGCAACGCCGGCCGACCCGACGCGTCGACCGACATGCCGACGAGCCGTCCGGGCAGGGACCGCTTGTGCTCGTCGCGCACGGCGAGGAACCCGGCGTGCGGACCGCCGAACCCCATCGGGACACCGAACCGCTGCGTCGACCCGACCACGGCGTCGGCACCCCAGGTACCGGGGGCCTCGAGCACGGTGAGGGCGAGGAGGTCGGCGGCGACGACGGCCAGTCCACCCGCGGCGTGCACGGCGTCGACGACCGCGCCGAGCGGGCGCACCTCACCGCTCGAGCCCGGGTACTGCAGCAGTGCCCCGAAGCACGGGATCCCGCCGATCGCCGAGGTGGGCGCCACGACGACCTCGATACCGAGCGGTTCGGCCCGCGTCCGCACCACGTCGACGGTCTGGGGATGACAGTCGGCGTCGACGACGAACACGTCCGACGTCGACGAGCCGACCCGACGGCACAACGTCATCGCCTCCGCCGCCGCCGTGCCCTCGTCGAGCATCGACGCGTTCGCGATCGGCATGCCGGTGAGGTCGGCGACCATCGTCTGGAACCCGAGCAGGACCTCGAGGCGTCCCTGCGCGATCTCCGGCTGGTACGGCGTGTACGCCGTGTACCAGGCAGGGTTCTCGAACACGTTCCGCAGGATCACCGGCGGGGTGATCGTGCCCGAGTACCCACGGCCGATCAGCGACGTCGTCACCGTGTTGCGGTCGGCGAGCGCCCGCAACGCTGCGGTGGCGTCGGCCTCGGTGCGCGGGCCGGGCAGGGCGAGCGCGTCCCGCAGACGGATCGATTCGGGTACCGCCTCGTCGACGAGCGCGTCGAGCGACGCGACGCCGAGCACGTCGAGCATGCGTGCGACGTCCGTGGCGTCGCAGCCCAGGTGCCGGGCGGCGAACCCGTCGTGCGCCTCGAGATCGGTGAGGGAGGGGCGTGTCACGTGGATCTCCGATCGGTCAGGGACGGTGGTAGCGGTGCGGGACGAAGGGGAGCGGGGTGACGACGACGGGCACGTCGGTGCCGCGGACGTCGGCGACGAGATCGGTGCCCGGTTCGCGGTGACCGGTCGCGACGTAGCCCATCGCGATCGGGCCGCCGGCGGTCGGGCCGAACCCGCCGCTCGTGACCGTGCCGACGACCGCACCGGTGGTCGTGCGCAGCTCGGCGCCGTCGCGCACCGGTTTGCGACCGACCGGTCGCAGACCGACCCGCTGCCGGTCGAGGCCGTCGGCGAGCTGCCGGAGGACGGTGTCGGCGCCGAGGAACCCGCCGTCACGCCGGCGGGTCGGTGGGATCGCCCACACGAGTCCGGCCTCGACGGGGGTGATCGTGCGGTCGAGATCGTGACCGTGGAGGCACAGACCGGCCTCGAGGCGCAGGCTGTCGCGGGCGGCGAGGCCGGCGAGCGTCACCGCCGACGTGGCGAGCAGCCGTTCGACGAGGCCGACCGCGTCGTCGACGGCGACCATCAGCTCGAACCCGTCCTCACCGGTGTACCCGGAGCGGGTCACGTCGACCGCGATCCCGTCGATCGTCGCACCGCCCGCCTGCATGAACCCGAGCGCCGCCGGCCCCGTGTCGAACCGGGCGAGCACGTCGGCCGCCGTCGGACCCTGCAGCGCGACGAGCGCCAGGTCGTCGCGGTGGGTGATGGTGAGATCGTCGGCGAGCTCCACCCGCAGGTGCACGAGATCCTCGACGGTGTTGCCGGCGTTCACGACGAGTGTCACCGGCCCGTCGGGGCCGGGACCGCCGGTGATGATCACGTCGTCGATCACCCCGCCGTGCTCGTCGAGCAGGAAGCTGTACTTCAGGGTCCCCGGCGGGATCGACGCGACCGCTGCGGGGAGGACGGCCTCGAGGCGACGAGCGGCGTCAGGGCCGGAGATCTCCACGATGCCCATGTGCGACACGTCGAACAGCGCCGCACCGGTCCGGCACGCCTCGTGCTCGGCGACGGGTCCGGGCCCGTAGCGGACGGGCATCTCCCAGCCCGCGAAGTCGACCATCCGCCCGCCGTGCGCGAGGTGCAGGTCGTACAGACAGGTCCGCTGGGGGGTGGACACGAGGGCTCCTCGTCGCGCGTCGGTTCGTCGACGCCCCCTCTGTCTCGGTACCTGAGAGTTTCACCGGTCTCCCGGCTTCCCCCGTCGGTGAGCGGTCGGTCCGGGGACCACCGCTGCTTTCCAGAGTCGCCCGACACTGCGGTCCTTCTGCCTGAGAGATTCCGGGGCGGTTGCTCCTTCGGCGGCCCACCCTGGCGGGGTGGACGCTCTCCCACAGCGCGTTGTGGCGATGCCCGACCCTAGCCCGGGCGTCTAGCCTCCGAGGTGATGAACCCGCCGCCGCAGGCCGTCGACTACATCCAGGTCACCCGTGACACCTACGACGCGCTCGGCTACCCGCCGTATGCGTGGGTGCACAACGAGGGGCCGGTGCCGTGGGCGCCGATGACGAAGCCGCTCGCCGACTGCACGGTGGGCCTGATCGCGTCGGGTGGCATCTACCGGGCGGGACAGATCGCGTTCCACTTCAAGGACGACCACTCCTTCCGGGTGATCGGGACCGACACGGCGTCGGAGGACCTGCGGGTCACCCACTTCGCCTACGACCTGACCGACGCCCGGCGCGACGTGAACGTCGTGTTCCCCCTCGAGCCGCTGCGGGCGATGGTGGACGACGGAGTGATCGGCGGCCTCGCTCCCGAGGCGTACACGTTCATGGGCGGCATCTACTCGGCCCGCCGGGTGCGCGACGAGCTCGCACCGACGCTGCGCGACCGCATGCTGGCCCAGGCGGTCGACGTCGTCCTCCTCGTCCCCGTTTGACCGGTCTGCCACCAGTCGGTCGGTCTGATCGCACGAACCCTCGAAGAAGCCGGGATCCCGACGGTGTCGATGACGTCCGCCTGGTCGATCACCGCGTCGGCGGCCGCACCACGTGGTGCGTTCGTCGACTTCCCGCTCGGGCACACCACCGGCAAGCCGCACGACCCGGCCGGCCAGCGCGCCATCGTCGAGGCGGGCCTGCGGTGCCTCGAGACCGTCACCACCCCGGGCACGATCGTCGACCTCGGCGTCACCTGGGGTGACGACGCGTGGCGCGCCGACCCGATGCGCACGAAGGTGCGGAACGGATCGGGCGGCACCGGCGACTCGCGCACGGAACGCCACGACACCCCGCAGTACCAGACCGACGACGACCGTCGGCTCGCCGAGGCCCGCCACGGCAGCGAGGTCGCCTGCCGGGCCTGCGTCGGTTTCGACGACTGAGAACCGGGACCGTCAGCCGGGCGGGAGTTCGCGTCGCTGCTCGGGACGGTGCGGCACGTCGCCGACGTCGACCGCGCACGCGAGCACCCAGTCGTGGCGCAGCACGTCGAGGTCGAGCCGTGCGATCACGTCGACGCGGGTGCGGGTGCGCTGCTGCCGCCGCCGGTCGGTGAGCGGGATCGCGTCGACCGACCACACCCGCGCGACGGCGAGTGCCCGACGAGTCACCGGTGTGCGCAAGTCGGGGCGCCGCGTCGGGTCGAGGTAGACCGCCAGCGTGGTGCGGCGGACGAGCTCCGGGTCGACCGGATGGCCGTCCTGGCGCAGCCGGTGGAGGAGGAACCCTGCGAGCACCTGCAGCTCGCGCACGCCGTCACGTGCGGCGAAGCCGAACTCGAGCGCGACTCCGACGGGCACGGCGAGACGACCGGCGGCACGGGCACCGAACCGGCTGCCGACCCGGACCACCGCCCGGGTGGCCGCCCACTCGGTGGCACGGCGCGCCACGCTCTCCTTCACCCGGGTCTCCGGGGCACCGAGCAGCTCGAGCGCCTCCCACGAGCTGCGCACGTCGACCTGCGCCTCGAACACGGCGTCGAGCGCACGTTCGACGACGTCCACCAGGCGGCGCCTCGCTTCGTCGCTGCGCGCCCGCAGACGCGCGGCGGCCCCCTCGTCGGAGGGGGCCGCTTCGTCGTCGTAGTTCAAGAGGTCAGTCGAGCTCGATGAAGATGCACTCGCCGGGGCACTCCTCGGCGGCTTCGATCACGCTGTCGACCAGACCGTCGGGGACCCGGGCCTGCCCGTCGGCGCCGGCCGAGTTGGCCTTGCCGTCGTAGAGGGTCTGCGAGCCGAAGTGCGACGCCTCTTCCTTGACGTAGTAGAGGCCGTCGTCCTGGCCGAAGAAGACGTCCGGGCAGATCTCGGCGCAGAGGCCGTCGCCGGTGCAGAGATCCTGGTCGATCCAAACCTTGGTGGGCATCGGGGTGGTCGTCCTTGCTCGATCGGGCCCGCTCCGCTGCGGACCCGGCGACTCGATGGCCGGTCTTCCGGCCTCGGGCATCCTATCCACCGAATCCCGGTCGCGACGAGATCGTGCGGGCAGGTCAGATGTCGAGGGCCTCACGGTCGAGGAACGCCGCACGGTCGACGATCCAGTCCTTCCGTGGTGCGACCTCACGACCCATCAGTACGTCGAACATGCGGGCCGCTTCCGCCGCTTCGGCACCGTCACGGAGGGTGACCCGACGCAGCACCCGGGACTCCGGATCGAGCGTGGTCGTGGCGAGCTCGTCGACGTCCATCTCGCCGAGGCCCTTGTTCCGGCCGATCGAGTACCCGACCCCGGCAGCGTCGAGCGCGGCACAGATCCGGTCGCGGTCGGCGTCGTCGTAGGCGTAGTGCTTCGTCTTCTCGCCCTTGGTGCGCTTCGACCGGCGACCCTCGGCCGGGGTGTCCGGATCGTCGTCGGTGCGGGACGCCCGCCGTTCGGTGATCGTGTAGAGCGGCGGCATCGCGACGAACACCCGCCCGTCGGCGAGCAGCGGCCGCAGATAGCCGTAGAACAGGGTGAGCAGCAGGCAACGGATGTGTGCCCCGTCGACGTCGGCGTCGGCGAGGATCACGACCCGCCCGTAGCGGCAGGCCGCCGGGTCGAACTCGGCGCCGGACCCGCCGCCGAGGGCGGTGAACAGCGCCTCGGCCTCGGCGTTCTCGAGCACCTGCTTGAGCGTCGCCTTGCCGGCATTGAGGATCTTGCCGCGGATGGGCAGCACGGCCTGGAACTCGGCGTTCCGCCCGCTCTTGGTCGGCCCGGCCGCAGAGTCGCCCTCGACGATGAGCAGTTCGGTGTCGGCGACGACGGTCGACCGGCAGTCGGCGAGCTTGTCGGGCAGGCCGGTGGAGCCGAGCGACGACGCCCGGCGCACGAGCTCGCGCTGCTGGCGGGACACCAGCCGTGCCTCGATCGCGCCGATGACCTTGTCGCGCAACGCGTTCACGTGGGTCTTGCGACCCGAGGTCGTCACCCACTCGACGACCCCGGTCTTCACGACGTCGTAGGTGATCGACTGCACCTTCGGCGTGCCGAGCTCACGCTTGGTCTGCCCGCGGAACTGCGGTTCGGGGACGACGACCTTGAGAACGGCGACGAGCCCCTCCTGCACGTCCTCGCGGGTGGCGCGTGCCTCGTCCTTGAACCGCTTCAGCTTCTTCGCGTCGTCGAGACGGAGTTCGGCGTTCAGCGCGAACGTCATCGCCCGTTCGAAGCCGGCGACGTGGGTGCCGCCGTCGGTCGTGGGGATCGTGTTCACGAAGCTGACGATCTTCGTCTCGAACCCCTTCACCCACCGCAATGCGAGCTCGACCCCGCAGGTGCGTTCGACCTCGGTCATCCGGCCGTCGACGGGGACGTTCTCGGTGAACGTGCCCGTCCCGGTGATGGTGACGACGTCGGTGATCGGCTCGCCGACGCTCAGGTGTTCGACGTAGTCGACGAGGCCCCGCTTCGAGGAGAACCGTTCCGGTTCGCCGGACGCGCCGTCGCGGTGGTCGACGAGGGTGACCTCGAGACCGGGCACGAGGAAGCACATCTGTGCCACCCGCTCCCGCACCTCGGCGTAGGAGATCGTCGCGTCGGCCGAGAACAGTGCGGTGTCGGGCCAGAACCGGACACGGGTGCCCGTCACGCCGGGCTTCACCCGACCGGCGACCTCGAGATCGTGCCCGCGACGGAACTTCCCGTCCTCGAACGTGCCGGCGACCCGGTCGACGAACGCGAGACGGTGCGTCCGCCCGTCGCGGTCGACCTCGACGACGACCTGACGGGCGAGCGCGTTCACGACCGATGCGCCGACACCGTGCAGACCACCGGACGCCGAGTACGCGCCACCGCCGAACTTGCCGCCGGCGTGCAGCTCGGTGAAGACGACCTCGAGCGCGGACACCTTCTTCTTCGGATGCCGGTCGATGGGGATACCGCGGCCGTCGTCGCGCACCTCGTAGGACCCGTCCGGCCAGAACAGCACGGTGACGCGTTGCGCGTGCCCTGCGGCGGCCTCGTCGATCGCGTTGTCGATGAGCTCCCACAGGAGGTGCGACAGGCCTTCGGACCCGGTGCCACCGATGTACATGCCCGGGCGCTTGCGGACAGCCTCGAGCCCCTCGAGCATCTGGATGGAGCCGGCGTCGTACCCGGTCGTCGTGCGTGCCATCGCCGTCACCACCGTGCCTTGCCCGCGGCGAGCACGGGACGGAGGGTGCGCATCGCCGTGCCGTCCCGGCGGGTCGGGTCGAGCGGCAGCGGGATCGGAGCCGGGTCGGGTTTCTCGGGTGCGTCGAGCTGGCCCATGACCGCCGTGAGCGGTTCCGGCCCGGCGACGAGGGCGTACTGGACGGCCACGTCCTCGGGCCGCAGCTTCACGAGCCGGACACCGCCGGTCGCACGACCCTGACGGGGCACCTCTGCGACGGTGGTGAGCTTCGCACCACCGCCGACGGTGACGGTGAGCACGACGCCGTCGTCCGTCGCGGGCCCGGCGGCGACGACCCGGTCGCCGTCACGCAGCTTCATGCCGGCGACGCCCCGCGCCGCGCGCCCCTGGACCGGGATCCCGGCGACCCCGGTGCGCAGGACCCGGCCCTCGCCGGTGACGAGCACGACGTCGGTGTCCTCGGCGGCGGCGAACGCAGCGACGAGCCGGTCGCCGTCCGCGAGCTGCACGAGCGTGCCGCCGTCGCGGGCGGCCTCGAGCTCGGTGACCGGTACCCGCTTCGCGACCCCGGCGGCGGTGACGAGCACGACCGGGTCGACGTCGTCGGCGGTGGGGGCGAACAACCCGACGACCCGCTCGCCGGTGAGGAGGGAGAACAGCTCGCCGACCGCTGCGCCACGGCTGCGGCCGGCGACCTCGGGGACGTCGTGGGCGGGGACGCCGAGCACCCGGGCCCGGTCGGTGACGACCCGGACGATCTGCCGGTTCGACGTGGCGACCTCGGCGCGGATCACGTCGTGACGTCCGAGGCGACCGCTGTGGGACGACCCGGACGGTTCGCGGCCGACGAGACCGGACGTGGCGAAGGTGACGATGCAGGGGTCGTCGCCGACCTCGAAGTCGGTCGGGGCGTCACCTGCGGCGACCCGGGGTGCCTCGTCCGCGCCGACGATGCGGCTGCGGCGTGGGGAACCGAGCTCTCGGGCGGCCTCGACGAGCTCCTCCTCGACGACCCGCCGCCTGCGGTCCTCCGACCCGAGGATCTCCTCGTACTCGGCGATGCGGGCCTGCAGGTCGGCGAGCTCGGTGGCGAGTTCGTCGCGTTCGAGGGCGGTGAGCCGACGGAGCCGCATGTCGAGGATGGCGTTCGCCTGCACCTCGCTGAGACCGAGCTCGTCCTGCAGTGCGGCGCGGGCAGCCGGCACGTCGGCCGATCCTCGGATGATCGCGACGACCCGGTCGATCGCGTCGAGGGCGATGAGGAGGCCCTCGACGAGATGCGCCCGATCGCGGGCCTTCGCCAGCCGGAACGCCGTCCGGCGCACGACCACGTCGAGCCGGTGGTCGAGGAAGTGGCGGCACAGGTCGTACAGGCCGAGGGTGGTCGGCACCCCGTCGACGAGGGCGACGTTGTTGATCGCGAAGGTCTCCTCGAGCGGGGTGAGCCGGTAGAGCTCGGCGAGCACGGCGTGCCCGTTCGTACCCGACCGCAGCTCGATCTGGATGCGCAGCCCGTTGTGCCGGTCGGAGAAGTCGTCGACGGCGGTGATCGCCGGCAGCTTGCCGGAGCGGACGAGCTCCCGGATCCGGCCGACGACCCGTTCGGGGCCGACCATGAACGGCAGCTCGGTGATCACGATGCCCGTCCGACGGGCGGACACCTGACCGACCTCGGCGACGGCCCGCATGCGCACCGACCCGCGACCGGTGGTGTACGCCTCGCGCAGACCGCCGTCGTCGACGACGATGCCGCCGCCGGGGAAGTCGGGGCCGGGCAGGCGGGCCATGAGCTCGTCGACCGACGGCGGACGTTGCGGCCGACGGAGCACCAGCCGCAACGCCTCGACGACCTCGACGAGGTTGTGGGGCGCCATGTTCGTCGCCATGCCGACGGCGATGCCCGCGGCACCGTTGACGAGCAGGTTCGGGAGCCGGGCGGGCAGGTACTCGGGTTCGGTGCCCTCACCGTCGTAGGTGGGCCGCCACGCGACGGTGTCCTCGTCGAGCTCGGCGAGCATCGTCATCGCTGCGGGGGCGAGGCGGCACTCGGTGTAGCGGGATGCGGCGGGACCGTTGTCGAGGGTGCCGAAGTTGCCGTGCGGGTCGACGAGGGGGACCCGCATCGAGAAGTCCTGGCCGAGCCGCACGAGCGCCTCGTAGATCGCCGAGTCGCCGTGCGGGTGGTAGGAGCCCATCGTCTCGCCGACGACCTTCGCCGACTTGCGGTGCGGGGCCGTCGGTCGGAAGCCGAGCTGGTCCATCGTGACGAGGATCCGCCGCTGCACCGGCTTGAGGCCGTCGCGCACGTCGGGCAGGGCCCGGGCCGTGATGACCGACAGCGAGTACGGCAGGAACGACTGTCCGAGCTCGTCGGCGACGGCGATGTCACGGATCTCGGCGGCGATGCGCCGACCCTCCGGGGGGAGGGTGGGCGATCCGGAGGACGCGGGTGGCGACATGGCGGGTGACATTGTATCCGAACGGATGTTCGTTCCGGTGGACACCCGGCCGGGTCCGGCCGGGCGGTCTAACGTGCCCGCCCATGACCCGCATGCCCGCAATCTCCCTCGCCGCAGTTCCCGGACGCCGCCGTCAGGTCGTCGACATCGCCGCGGAGTCGGAGCGTCGTGGTTTCACCGGCATCTACTGCCCGAGCCTCGGCGACGCGATGGGTCTGTGCCTGTCGATCGCGCACGTGACGTCGACGATCGAGTTCGGCACGTCGGTGCAGCCCATCTACCTGCAGCACCCGGCGCAGCTCGGCGCGCAGGCGAGCTACATCTCGGAGATGTCCGGCGGCCGGTTCCGCCTCGGCATCGGCGTGAGCCACGGCCCGGTCCACGAGCGGCTCGGCGCGGCGGTCGGCAAGCCGCTGTCGGACACCCGCGACTACGTCGCCGCACTCCGCAAGGGTGAGAAGGGGTCCGGTCCGCTGCCCCCGATCGTGCTCGCGACCCTGCGCGACAAGATGGTCGACCTCTCCGTCGAGGTGGCCGACGGCGCCGTGTGGGCGAACGCGTCGCGCAACGACATGCCCCGCTCGATCTCTCGTATCCCCGCCGACCGGCGGGCCGCCGGGTTCTTCGTCGGCAACATGATCCCGACCGTCATCGACGACGACCGGGCCGCCGCCGCCGACCGCAACCGTGCGACCCTCACCGGGTACGTCGCCCTCCCGAACTACCGGAACTACTGGAAGCAGGCCGGGTACGAGGAGGAGATGACCGCGATCGAGCAGGCGATCGCCGAGGGTCGCCGCGACGACGTGCCGTCGTACATGTCGGAGCGCTGGCTGTCGTCGTGCACGCTGTACGGCTCGGTGTCGGAGGTGCGCGAAGGGGTCGAGGCGTGGTTCGACGCCGGGGTCAGCACCCCGATCCTCGTGCCGTCCTCGACGAGCGGCGGCCAGCTGAAGGCCGTCGAGGAACTCTTCGCGGCGTTCGCCTGATCCGGCGGCGCGGTCGTCGAGGGCGGCTCAGCCGCCCATCACCATCCGCCACTGGTCGAGCGTGGTGAACCGGTAGACGTAGTTCGACGCGCGCACCTCGCCCATCGGGGCCGACGGTTCCGGCGCGTACAGGTGACCGGGGAACAGCACCGTGTCGTCGGGGATGCGGGCGAGCCGCTGGTGGATCGACCGGAACATCTCCTCCGGGTCGCCGCCGGGCAGGTCGACACGGCCGCATCCCTCGAGGAACAGGGTGTCGCCGGCGACGAGGTGCCCGTCGCAGAGGAAGCACTGGCTGCCCGGTGTGTGCCCGGGGGTGTGGATCAACTCGATCGGGATCTCGCCGACCTGCACGACGTCGCCGGAGTCGTGCTGCACGAGGTCGCCGAGCGACACGCCGGTGACCTTCACGACACCGTCGGCCTCCGGTCGTTGCACGTGGATCGGCACCGGTCCCCGTTCGAGCACGGCGGCGATCCCCTCGACGGTGTGGCCGAAGAACGAACCGCCGATGTGATCGGGGTGGTAGTGGGTGACGAGCACGCCGCCGAGACGCATCCCGTCGGCCTCGAGCAGGTCCAACAGCCCGGCGACGTCGTAGGCCGGGTCGACGACGACCGCGTCGCCCGTCTCCCGATCGCCGATCAGGTACTGGAAGTTGACCATCTGGCGGGCGACGTCGTGCGTCCGGGCCGTGTCACGGCCGGCGAGCACCTGGCGGAAGTAGAGACGCTGGTCCACGTCGATCACCGTAGCGGCGACGTGGCGGCCGTGACCTCAGCCGAGACCGAAGGTGTCGAGCACGAACGCGAGCACGAACGCCTCGTCACGCCATGCGTCGTAACGACCGGACGGCCCGCCGTGACCGGCGCCCATCTCGGTCTTCAGCACGATGCGTGGTGCGTTCGTGGCGGTCGCACGGAGGCGGGCCACCCACTTCGCCGGCTCCCAGTAGCTCACCCGCGGGTCGTTGAGCCCGGCGGTGACGAGCATCGGCGGGTACGCCTGCGCGGTGACGTTCTCGTACGGCGCGTACGACGCCATCTCGGCGTAGTACTCCTCGGAGGCGACCGGGTTGCCCCACTCCTCCCACTCGAGCACGGTGAGGGGGAGGGACGGGTCGAGGATCGTGTTGAGGCAGTCCACGAAGGGGACCTCGGCGACGACGCACCCGAAGTGCTCGGGCGCGATGTTCACGACCGCACCCATCAGCAGGCCGCCGGCGGAACCGCCACGGATCGCGAGCCGGTCCGGCGCCGTCCACCCCTCTGCGACGAGATGGCGTGCGCAGGCGATGAA
>Ga0129333_10003232_pt1 | contig 15213 bp, 21 predicted proteins | sample CPB6_08_DNA_FD_94474 | JGI IMG/M metagenome (GOLD analysis project Ga0129333, IMG submission 94474) | Freshwater to marine salinity gradient microbial communities from Chesapeake Bay, USA - CPBay_Sum_0.6_0.8_DNA | ecosystem: Environmental > Aquatic > Marine > Coastal | place: USA: Chesapeake...
TATAGTGTTGAATAATGCGTAAAACTTTTGCGCTTCCTCAATTGTTTCAATTTTGAATGTAATTTCAAAAGGCGTAAATGCTCTAGTTCTTTTTGCTTCAATATTCATAATGATTTCCTCCAGGAATATTTTCTTTCTTTGGTTACTTCGAGGATCTTAAACTCAGCCGGCGCCGCATCGTCCGGCAATTCACGCATGAACCGCGTAAGCACTTCAGCCGCTTCAGCGATGGTGTCGTATTCGTCGATTGACGTTACGCCGGTGAGCGGGTTGTGCGTCAGTTCCATTGGCTCAAAAGCACCCCAGTAGCGGATGCCGAGTTTGTTGAGCTTCCGGCGTCTGAAAAATATTGCGTATTTTTTCGTTTTCATGTCTTAACCACCTATAAAGTATTCGATTTGATAATTCTTTGATTCAATAGACCGGGCCAGTACATATCCTGTACGGGTTTTGAGGTCCCAGTACAGCAAATCACCAACATAGTAGGCCGAATGGTTGACGCCTCTTTCATCCTTCAAGGCGTCAATGAATTGCTCTTTTGTGCATGGTTTCATCATTATTCGTCACCATAAATCAAGTAAAGGATTATCATTGTTAAGAAAAAGGCGATGAGCATTTCAGTTCTCCTGGTTGAATTTAGAAAACTTTCTTTTGTAGTATTTTGTAGCGCGTTCCATTCTCTCCTTGCCTACATCGTAGGCTTCGATTGCGGTTGTAGATCGCCGTGTAATCGACGACGGGCCGTAATCCTCTTCGTTACGTGTGGGCTGTGTGTGCGTCGAAAACCATATCCCGGCGGGCATTGTGCTTGAATAAAGCCATTTATCGCCATTGAAGTTCTCAGGGCGGGCTTCGTAAAATTCGATGCGGACGGTTATTTTGTAACCGATCTTTCTTTTGGCGTTATCTACCAATCCTAAATCGTGATGTTCGGTTAGAATTTGTTCTGACTTTGTGTTTCTTGTTCTGATTTTCATAGTGTTTGCCTTGGTTATGGCGCCGAGTTTCCCCGGCGCATTGGTGTTTACTTTTTCTTTGCGAAGGTAGGGTACTTGACCGGATCAATCGGGATCATCTTCCAATTCGGCTTTTGTCCCAGCTTTGCCTGATTCTCAAACATGAATCCTTCGGGGAGCTTCGTCTTGTTCGCGGTTTTGCTGTCCATTACGCGGCCTCGCGGATCAGTTTGATAGAGTATTGTGTTCTGCCCTTGTACTCGCCGCATTTCTCCTTGACTACGCGCATATTAAAAGCGCGTGTCTTTGTGCAGGATGGCTTGTCGTAGCCGATGATTTTGAGCGTGTTTCCGTTGTGGATTTCTTCGGCTTCGACTTCCATTTCTTCTGGAACAGTAATCCTTCTCAGGAAAGGGTCCGATATCCTGCGGCCTTGTGAGTTCTGGGCGAGTGAAAAATACTCGCGGCGTCCAGGTTCAACGGTAATAAAAAGGGTTGCTGTGTAAACTCTAAATACTTGGTTTGCCATTTTGGTTTCCTCGGTGGTAGATGCCCCGGCGTACCGGGGCGGTGATTGGTTTAGAATAGCCCTTCGCTATACTCGACATGCTCTATGAGCTTTATGCCTTCCACGTTAGGGCGGTAATTGACTATCTCATAGTGTGCATCCAGCGGCAGGGGAACAAACCAGACTGCAAACGGTTGTTCCTGGCAGCGCATAAAGTGTTTCAGTTTTTTGATGTCGGTATCACAGCACCATTCTGATTGGTTTGAGGCGAAGTAGTGGCTTGCCTTCTCAGTCTCAACACTGAACGCCAGGGCTTGTTTCATCAGGCTGAAGCGGCGTTCTGCGTCGGCCTTGCTGTAGCCACCTGTGCGAAACAATGTTTTCTCGTGGCCGTCCACGATGCCGATATCGTAAACTTTTGATCCGTCGGTGAGGACGCTTTCGATAAGCAAGAGAAAGTCGCCGTCTTTCGTTTTTGCAACTTCGAGATTTGTTTCCATGATTTAAACTCCGGTAATAATGATTTCCCAGGCGAGATTCTTTTCGATGACGCGAAAAGACAAGCCTTGTTCGGTGAGCAGTCGAACGACTTCGACCATTGTTTGCATATCGAGAACTTCAATTACTTTCATGACCGAGTTTCCTCTAAGTGTTTGATTTATGGTAAAATGTAACGGTACTGCGATTATATCTTAACACGTAATCATTTCGTGTTCAAATTTAATTTAGGGCCAAACCATCCAATCAAAGGGGAACAACATGAAAGTTTGCATAGAAGAAACACCGGAAGGCTTTTATTCTGTTTATCAGGAATCAGAGTCATCTGAAGGCGCAGAAAGCGGCATGGCGGCAATGGGTGGCGGTATGCCCCCAGGTGCGAACAGTGCTGGCGGTCAACCGGGAGGAATGCCCCCAGGTATGATGGGCGGCGGGGAATCGCAACAACAGGAAGCAAGCGAAAAGCAGGGAGAAGAGCAAGCCAGAGATATTCCAGGCGCATTGAAGATTGCCGGGAGAATGCTGTCTCAATCACAGGGCATGAGTAGCCAGGGTGGTCAGGCATTCGATGAGGGGCTGAAGAGTGTACTTCCTCAACGCGGAATGTAAACTGGGGAATGTGGGGAATAATATAGTGATTTTATTTTCCCCACATTAGACTATCCTGATATAAGGCGCATCTACGCGCATTTCGGGAAGTTCATCACGATGATTACCCACGCCAGGAAACGTACGAAGATGAAAACGACCAAAGAAGAGCAAGCACAAACTAACTGGAAGAAGATCGAGGCCGATTACTGCGCCGGGATCAAAAAGGTTCAGGAGATTGCCGACGAACACGGATTGACCAAGGGTGCAATAAGTAACCGAGCAAAGCGTTACGACTGGACCCGAAACCTTGCGCCGAAGATCAAAGCCAAAGCGGAAGAGATTGTAAACAAGGTTCGTGTGAACAAGGATGTAAACAAATCAAAGAAGTTTACACCATCTGAAAACGAAGTCATTAAATCGGCGGCAGAACTCCAGGCAGGCGTCATCATTCAAGAGACTGAAGAGATCAAGAGGCTTTGCAGGATTGCCGATGAAATGGAAACCAAACTTGAACAGATCGGCCAGGATATTCGAGATGGTGAAGCATTAGCAAAAGAGCTGGGCGAGCCGGTTGAGTTTGGCGATCAGCTGCTTGAACTGGACAAGCGTGCCAAGATAATGAAACAGCTCACAGAGGTTCGGGAGAAGATCATCAACCTTCGCCGCCGGAACTTCGGCATCAACGACAACGCGAACGGCGAGGCCAATCAACAGGCAGTCAGGCCGGAGGATCTGGTTGGACTGAATCCAGCAGAACAATACAAGAGGTTGATCGAAGGATGACCGACATCATCGACTTCGACATCGATTGGAAACATCCAGACTACACCGAGGTCTGGGAGCAACGCAATAAACGCATCCAGGCTCTACGCAATGACAAGATCATGCTGGCCGGGGTGCGTGAGTTTTACCGGGAGAACCCCGTCAATTTCATATGCGACTTCGGATGCACGTTCGATCCGCGTAACGCCGACATCGGCATCGAGACAACAACACCCTTCCTTCTCTTCCCAAAGCAACAGGAATACATTCACTGGCTAATTGAGCGGTGGCGCAGTCGTGAGGACGCATTGTGCGAAAAATCCCGCGATATGGGCCTGACTTGGCTTAACGTGGCCTTCGCTCACTGGGCTTGGCAATTCCATAACGGTGTCGTGATCGGCTTCGGCTCACGCAAAGAGGAATATGTTGATAAGCTGGGCGACCCGAAATCAATCTTCTGGAAACTGCGGGCATACATCCAGTTACTTCCGAAAGAGTTTAGGCCGGCCGGGTGGAACATCAAGCGACATGCGCCTTACATGAACGTGGTAAATCCTGAGACTGGATCAGTTATCGCCGGGGAAGCGGGAGACAATATTGGTCGAGGCGCCAGGACATCGATTTACTTCAAAGACGAATCGGCATTCTACGAACACGCTGAACTGATCGACGCGGCATTGTCCCAGACATCAAACTGTAAGATCGACGTATCAACGGTCAACGGAAGCGGGAACCCCTTCTATCGAAAGCGCCATTCCGGGAACATCCCGGTATTCACGTTCCATTGGGTGGACGATCCGAGGAAAGATAAGGTTTGGTACCAAAAACAAAAGACGACGCTGGATCCGGTCGTATTGGCCCAGGAAGTCGATATCGATTACAACGCATCGACGACAGATTCATACCTTGACGGCGCATTGATCCAGGATGCAATGCTTCGCGGTCCCGCAGATGTCCATGCCCAAGGTCCTTGGGTGATCGGTGTAGACGCGGCACACGAAGGCGATGACGAGAGCGTTATTGCAAAACGAAAGGGATTGCTCACGCTTCCATTGATCGGCATGAGAAAGGCCGATGGGCCGAGTCTTGCCGGAAGAATCATGGACGAATGCAGAACCCTAACCAAAACCGGGGGAGAGATCGGCGCCATTGTTATCGAATTGGATGGGCCGGGCGTATCGGCATACGATGTCCTGAAGCGTTCAGAGTTTGCCGACGTTGTGTTCGGCATCCACACAGGCGCCAGACTCGACGACGACCGCAACTACAATCTCAAGGCAAAGATATGGCGCGAGGCTAAAGATTACCTGGAGGCTGGCGGTAATTCCATGCCGAACGACCCTGAGCTAAAAACTCAGCTCAGTGCTGTAAAATACGGATACAAGAATGGTTTGCTTCTAATGGAAGCTAAGAAGGAACACAAAAAGCGCCTTGGCCGATCACCTGACCGGGCAGACGCGTGGATACTGACGTTTGGTACGCCACCAAAGAAGAAGAAGCATATACCTTACACAAAGCCGTTTAGGCCGACAGTTTCAGGCATGGGATATTAAGATGAACACACAAGACATGAACGATATGGGCGAGCTTGACGACGAGTTCGCGGACCTGAGCGAAGATGAGGTACTGAAACGTGCCGAGGCGGCCAGGGCGGCCATGTTATCAGGCTTCGCCGCATCAATCGCCGACAGACGCAAAGAGGCAGTCGAAGGCCGACTTCTATCCGGCGTCGAGGAAATGTGGCGAGAGGATGAGGAATACTATGATGGTGTTGACGAAGCCAATCGAACAGAAACCTACAACAAGCCATCGACATCGAGCGGCCGCGTAACGCGTTCAGGATCAAGAGACTTGGACGGTAGCGTTAAAAGTACGGTGTTTGTAAACATAACTCAGCCTTACGTCAACATGGCGTCTGCCAGGGTGGCCGACATACTCCTTCCAACAGACGACAAACCATTCCGCATCAAGCCGACTCCGATCCCTGAGCTTGGGCCGATGATGTACGATTACGAAACCATGATGCCTGGAGGGCATATGTCAGTCGGCAAAGCGGCCAATGATTTCGTAACGGCGATGGCAAGCAAAGCCTCGCGGGCCGAACAACAGATATGGGATTGGTTATGCGAATCGCGGTGGCATACAGAATTTAGAAAGCAGATAGAGCAATGCGCGAAACTTGGCGCGGCCGTACTAAAAGGCCCGTATCCTGTAAAGCGTAAGAGCCGGAAGGTAACGAAGAACGAAGAAGGCGGCATGAGCTTGACTATCGGCGATGAAATCAAGCCAGCCTCACGCTGGGTCGATATTTGGAACATCTATCCAGACCCGTCTTGTGGTGACAATATCCATAACGGGCGTTATATCTTCGAGCGTGGCGATATCTCGGCGCGTGAACTGCGGGATATGAAAGGTACGGGATACCTGGATACCCAGATCGATGAGGTTCTTAAGGAAGGACCGGGCCGACGTAACCTGGACACGGGACGCCGGGAGATCGTTAAGGACAATGAAATGTTCGAGGTCTGGTATTACTATGGCTTTGCAACAAAGGAAGATATGTTGGTTTCCGGTTGTAAATGCTCAGAAAAACAGCAAAACCTGGACGGGCTTTATCCCGTCCAGATCGTCATGGTCAATGACAGGATCATCAAGGCGTCTATCTCGGTGTTCGATTCGGGCGAGTTCCCTTACGATGTGATGCGCTGGACCTATGTTGCCGGAAGTTGGTTTGGTCATGGCGTAGCGCGTCAAGTCCGTACATCTCAACGCATGATTAACGCGGCGTGTCGTAACTTGATGGACAATGCCGGGATTGCGGCGGGTCCACAGATCGTTATGAATGACGCGGGCATTTACCCGGCAGACGACAATTGGGAGATCACGCCATTCAAGATTTGGCGCATGAACGGCGAGGCCGACATACAGGAAGTGGCCCATGCCTTTATGACGTTCGAGTTCCCGACCAGACAGCAGGAATTGCAGGCTATCATTCAATTGGCGCTAGACTTCGCCGAGCGTTCGACCAGTATGCCTCTGATCCTTCAGGGGCAACAAGGCGCCGCTACCGAGACAGTTGGCGGTATGCAGATTCTTAACCAGAATGCTTCATCGGTATTGCGCCGGATCGCCAAGATATCGGACGACCATGTTATCGAACCGCACATCCTTCGGTATTACGAATGGCTTATGGTTTACGGAGAGGACGATTCAGCGAAGGGGGATTACACTGTTGACGCCCTTGGTTCGACATCCTTCTACGAACGCGACGCGCAGAATCAAGCCATCATGGGCATGATGCAGATGGCAAACGATCCAGAACTAAAACTGAGCAAGGAAAAGCTGATGACAGAGTTCCTGAAAGCCATCAAGGTATCGCCGGAACGCGTCCAGATGTCCGACCAGGAATACAAACAGAAGATGGAAGCGCTGGCGAAGAACCCGCCGAAAGACCCAAGGGTGGAGGGGCAGTTGGAAGTTGCCCAGCTCAAACAGCAAGGCGAGATGCAGAAGGCGCAATTGGTTCAACAATCCGATATGCAGGAATTGGAGTTCAAACGGCAGTCCGATCAAAGCAACATGCAATTGAAGCTGGAGATGCAGCGCATGGAGCAGGAGCATCAAGAAAAGCTCAAGCGGATGGAATACGAAATGAAGATGATGGAGTTGTCGCAGTCTCAACAGATAAGCCTGGATTCCATCAAAGCTTCCCTTGCCTCGGATACTATGAAACTGAAAACACAAAAGGAACTGTCAATGATGACTGGAAAAGCCAAGCAGGTTTCTATGCCAGAAACGGAACCGGTAGGGCAAGCCCCGGCGGGTCAGGCGTACCAACGCTAAATCATTGATTCATGGTGTTATAATATGGCAAATGTAAAGCAACCCCTTTTAACCAAGTACGAAATAGACTCGTCTGCCTGGATAAAGGTCAAGCGAGAGCTTGAGTCAAGCCTGGAGAGAATAAGGAGCGACTTGGAAAAGGCGAGCAATACCGAATTGCAGACGGCCGTATTACGCGGCCGAGCAAAACAAATTCGACTGATCCTTTCATTGGGGGTCAGTTCGAGTACAGATTCAGCCGGTGACGACTGAAAAACATTAACCGATAACTTTTAGCTACGGGAAAAGACAATGAGCTTAGAAGGCAATGAAAAAGACGATGACAATTTTTTTGCATCCGTCGAAGATTTGGAAAATAAACTCGACCAAGACGCCGAGGGAGAACCAAGTTTAGAGGATCAGCAGAGAGAGGCATTTGAGTCTGGCCTTAATGTAGTCCTGGAAGGCCAGGAACTTGAGTCAGGTTCGAGCAGAACCGAGAATGACAACGACTTAAACAGTCTGTTCTCCGGCGTAACCAAGGATCAACTGATGGCTTTGATTGATAAAGCCAATCGAGTTGATGATCTTGAATCGCGCATGAAGAGCATTAATGATAAGGCGTTCGGCACAATCGGCCATATGCAACAAACCATCAACGAACTACGGGAAAGGGTTGGTCAAGGCGGTTCGAGATTGAACGTATCCAAGGATAAATTCCAAAAGATCGCGTCCTATTTCGATGATGAAGGCGTTGCGGAAGCATTCGCCGAAGACCTTGCAAGCCTGGAACTGGGCGGTGGCGGTTTTACCGAACAGCAGATGCAAGAAAAGCTGGATGGCATCCAGAAACAATTTGAACTGAAATTGCTCGACATAGCCCACAAAGATTGGCGCAATGTTGTAAATACCGAGGATTTCGCAAAGTGGACGCAAACCTTACGACCGGAAGCGGTTGAGGCGTTGCAGACAAGTTGGGATGGAGTGAAGATGGCTTCGGCTATCAGCGAGTTTAAATCGTGGCGCGATGGACGGTCGCAAGCGGCAGACGAAAAGCGTCGTCGGCTTGAAGATAACATATCGCCTCGTCATGGTTCGGCTGGCAATCACGGGTCGGTAAATTACGATGATGCTTTCAACCAGGGCTTGAAAAATGTCGTAGCTCAACGACACCACAGATAAAGGTGTATTAACCGGCTGCCCGGCAATACGAAGCGGGTAGCTTAACATGGTAACTGGTGTTGCGATGCCAGTTATCGGTATATGTTTTAGAGGTAATCACAATGGGTATTCAAGCGTATAACAACAATGACGCTCGTATTGGCAAACTTGCCGGCGAGATCATTGGTCATGCAATGGCAAGCGAAGTTTTAAACATCGCCGTCCGTAATATGGACATGCCCCGCAATAAATCCGACAATCTGATCGTTCGTTCGTGGGTTCCCTACGGCGCGTCGGTTGCCGATCCTAACAATTTCTTCGCTACGCAGTCTCCTGGTACAGGCGGTAACGCCGCTGATGGCTTTGCGATGGAGCATTTGACGACTGAAGGCGTTACTCCTACTGCCGACACATTGTCTCCGCGTGATGTTACCATCGTGCTGAATCAATATTCTGCACTGTACTCCTTGACCGACAAGGACTATGACTTGTTCGAGGATGACATCTCAGCCGCAATGAAAGAGCAAGTTGGCGAGCGTATGGGCTTGGTCCGCGAGCTGGTCGTTTACGGCAAGATGAAAGGCGCCACCAGCAAAACCTATGGGGGTTCGGCGGGTGCGACCGTTGCTTCTCGTTCACTGGTTACTGGTGCGATCCATGCCAAGTTGATTTCCGGCGTTGTGCGTACTCTTTCGGCTAACCATGCCACAAAGATTACACGCATCCTTTCGCCGTCTACCAACGTGGCGACCGTTCCAGTTGAAGCGGCATTCGTGGCTTTCGCGCATACCGACCTGGAATACGATTTGCGTCAGTTGACTGACTTCCATCCGGTGGCCGAATACGGCTCTCGCCAAACCATTTCCGATTATGAGTTGGGAACTTGGCAGAACGTACGTTTCGTGTTGTCTCCAGAACTGCAACCGTACATCGATGCCGGTGTCGCGGTCGGCGCTACTGGTTTGAAAGCGAACTCTACCAACGTAGACGTTTACCCAATCGCTTTCATCTCGAAGGACGCCTTCGCTTGTCTGAAACTGCGCGGCCAAGCCGTTATCGATCCGGTGTTCTTGCCGCCTAACGTGAAAGACAAAAACGATCCGTTGGGACAACGCGGTTACATCGGCGCTAAATTCTACATGGGTGCGGAGATTCTGAACCCAGGTTGGTTGAGCGTCCTGGAAGTCGGCGTAACTGATCTGTAATTAGCAGATCAATAACAGAATGGTCCGGCTAAATACCGGACCGTTTTAACTCAAATCTAAGTAGGTGGTAAGATGAAAAACTTAACAGGCTTTGCCTTTAATTTCCTTGGTCTGGTTGCCGCGTCATTGACTGCGGCCGCTACGACCATCACAATAACTGCGGTTGCGACAGGCGGTATTGTGACCGTTGCGCGTGATGGCAAGAAAGCGACCCTTTCGGCAGGCGCTAAAGCGTTTGCAAAGTATCTGGGCGACGGTACCGCTGATAGCGCGACGCATACCCTTGTGGCTACGTCCACGACCGGGCAGGCGGCGGTTATGGTCATCGGCTTGATGAATATTTCCGGTACTGAAACGCTAGTGTGTGTCGTCGGCGACGCGGTGGATACCGATTCGGCAGGCGCCTTTACGGATCAGAACGGATTGCATTTCCCGCACATCGATACAGATGTCATTGTGCCGGTAGCTTATGCGACTATTCATAATCCTGCTGGATCAAGTACGGGAACATTTACGTTCGGCTCGACCAACTGGAACGCAACAAGCATTGCAACAGACATTGCGGATTGCGCGGCATTACCGAGTCGGCCCTTAACTTCTCTGTCAATCTAAGGCACTGAATTTTAGGGTATAATACAAGGCGTGGGGGATGGTCCTCCACGCTTTTTTTTTATCAGCTAAGTAGAGGTTACGATGGCTAGGCAAAGAGTTTCGATGACCGGCAAAGATGTTGCCGAATTATCGACAGGTGAAAATAGCGTCGATCTGGCGGCTCGTGGTGAGTTCGATGATCGGGAAGCATTGGCGGCCTTGGATATCCGTTCGGGTATGCCAAGCAAGGAAGAGCTTGATGCTCACGCGTTTTTTGAAGAACTGGTGGAAGTCGAGATATTACCGACCGAAAACCCAACGGCAGAAGCGTTGATCCCGTTGCATAACGGTGGCGTTTCCCAATGGCTTGTTCGCGGTGTACCGCAGAAGATCAAGCGTAAGTTTGTCGAAGTTTTGGCCCAGGCCCAAACAGAAAACGTACAAACCCGCGAGGTTTTGGATTCCCAGGGCTATAAAACGACCAAGATTGTGCGTTCTCATGGTTTGCGGTATCCATTCCGCGTACTGGCCGACACGCAGAAGGGTCGTGAATGGTTGGACAACCTCTTGAGACGGACGAGGTAACGAGCATGAAAGAGATCAAGTTAGACAGATTCATTGCTCATAAACTTGTCCTGGCGGCGTCAATGACTCTTGGCGAGTTTGCCGCGATGACCAACAAGAAACTTGATGAGGCCCTCGATCCAGATATGGAAGGGTTCATGTTTCAAGACGACACAAACGGTGTGCCAAGCTTTAAATGGTCCCCAAGTGAAGTATTCTTGTCTGCGTCAAAGCCAACAGAGGGGATGTCCTTCGCACTCGCAATCGAGTGTATGAAACAAGGATATCGTGTTCGTCGCGATTACTGGGGTGATGATCGGTGGATAACCATCGTCGTTCAAGACGAAATCAACTTCGAGTATGGAAGCGGTGAAGTGGAAACGTTGCCAATGGCAAGTTGGATTGGCATGAAGCAACATAACGGAAACTTCTCGCCATTCACGCCGATGGGTACTGACCTTTTGGCTGAGGACTGGCAGATAGTTGATGAACCGGAAGCAGATAGCCAAGGCGTTATCGAGGTTCCGAAACTTAAACTTTAAATGTAATAGGTAGCGGCATGAGCAATTCAAGAAGAAAATTTGGCATCGTTGAGGTTCTCGAAAGGTTCTATCTCGGGAAATGGGCAACGATTGTATTTCAGGGCGACAACGACAGTGAGAACGTGGCATCCGTAGACGCTAACAATGTTCTTCAAATGCCCATTGCCGCATCCTTCCCACAAGGCGGCATCAAAGCAGACGATATCGCCATATCTCAGCTCGTTTGGGTTGACGTTGCGGCCACAGCGGCATTGCTGGATGGCGCGGGTAGCGTAACCGTAATGGCGGGCGTAACCGGCGACCAGTACAAGGTACGCGAGATTATCCTGGTCGGCGGCGGTACAAACTTCGGCGCTGGCGGTAATAGAACCATTGTTCTGACTGACGGTACAACCACCTGGACGACCATCGCGAACGCAGACATTGAAGCGGCCCCGGCGGCATCGTTGAGGTGGGGTGATACGAAAGTGCCTTTTGCGACTGGTACATCGAACACCAAATCCGCTTCAGGCGCCGATATCGTTCTTGAATACGCTGGCGGCACGACCGATCACACGACAGGTAGCATTACCTTTTCTATCTGTCTGGAAAAAACTAACTAATTGGCGGGGCGTTATGACCTTCCTACAGCTTGTTCAAAGATTATCATCTGAGTCAGGCGCTGCCGGTTCCGGCCCTACTGCGGTGGTGGGGCAAACCGGCGAAGCTGGTCGCTTTGTTAATTGGATTGCAGACGCTTATCGGGAGATTCAAGACAGTCGGGAAGATTGGGACTTCCTTCGCGGGAGCTTCACGTTTAATACGGTGGCTTCGACGCAAGGATACGCAAAATCGACTGTAACAAATCTTTCCGAGTGGCGCGTTACAAAGTCTGGTGATATCAGGGCTTATCTGGCTTCGGCAGGCGTATCAGACGAGCAATACCTTACCTACGTCAAATGGAATCAGTTCCAGGAGCGTTATCTGTTTGGCGCCGAACGTAGCGTCGAAGATCGTCCAACGCACTTTACCATCAAGCCTGATAAATCGATTCTGTTTTGGCCTACTCCAGATGCGATTTATACGATAAATGGTGAGTTCTACCGGACGGCCTACGAGTTTACGGCAGACGCGGATGAACCAATATTCGACAAGCATCACCTTGTCATCATGTATAACGCCTTGATGCGCTATTCGGCCTATGTGTCGGAACCGGCGCTATACAGCAAGGCCGAGCTAGAATACAAAAAGCTGTACCGAAAGATCGTTCGAGACTATACGAGCGATGTCATCACACTGGGAAGGTCGCTGGTATGATAAAGAACACGCCACAAAAACAGGAATTTATACCATTCGCGGGCGGGCTTGATATTGTAAGTCCATTCGCGACAATGAAGCCTGGATTTGTCCGTGATTCCCTCAATGTTGAGCAAGATATAAATGCCGGTTATGCGTCAATCACTGGTTATGAAAGGTACGACGGAAGATCATCCCCTTCTGATGCGATTTATTATTCGTTGACGTACACCGTAGCCGGAACTGTCGCGGTTGGCGACACGATTACCGGCGCGACATCGGCGGCGACCGGCAAGGTAATTGCAATCAATACCGATAATTCAGAGTTCATCATTACCAAAGTAACGGGAACATGGGCGGCAGAGAACACAACGGCGGGCGGGGCCACCGTAACAGGTCCGCAAGCATCAGGTTCTTATTCTGGTTTATTGAATGCCATCTATAACAATCTCGCGGCAGACGCTTACCGGGCAGATATAACCGAGGTCGGTTCCGGCGTTTGTACGGGTTCTGTTCTTGGTGTCTGGTATTACCTTGGTGTTGTCTATGCCTTCAGGAATCTTTCGGCCGGCGGAGTCGGAATGTTCAAGTCAACCGCTAGTGGATGGTCGCAAGTTTCCCTTAATTACGAAATTTCATTCACCAATGCAAACACAAGCGTTAATGACGGCGACACACTGACGCAGGGCGGCGTTACAGCGTCTATCTTGAGGGTTGTGGTAGAAACAGGAACGCTACTCTCAGGAACCAACACAGGGCGTTTAATCATAGGTACACCGTCTGGCGGTAATTTTGCGGCGGGTGCAGCGACATCTGACGGCGGCGGCTCATTAACTTTAGACGCGGCGCAAACCGCCATCACGATTTCAACGCAAGGCGGGCGATTCAGCTTTGTCAATGCGGCGTTCAGCGGCGTGGCGACATCGCAAAGGATGTATGGCGCCGACGGATCAAATAGAGTATTCGAGTTTGATGGCACTGTATTTGTGCCTATTTATATCGGTGGATTGACGCCCAAGTATGTCAATTTTCACCAGAATCATTTGTTTGTTGGCGTTCAGTCATCAATCATGCACTCAGCGATAGGCGACCCGTACAACTGGACAACGACCGCCGGGGCCGGAGAGATTGCTTTGAGCGACACGGTAACAGGGATGATGCCACAGGTTGGCGACGCAAATTCAGCAACATTGATTGTTTACTGCCGGAACAGAACTTATACCCTATACGGTACAAGCTCGGCAGACTGGAATAACGTGCTTTTCAGTAACATGAATGGCGGTATCCCGTACTCGATGCAAAAGGTAGGGCATGTTTATGTTCTGGATGACAGGGGGATATCAACCCTAAAAGCCACACAGGAATTTGGTAACTTTGCTCAATCGACAATAAGCAAACTGGTAAAGCCTTGGCTTACGGCGCGTAGGGCGACACTGACAGACTCTTGTATTGCAAGAGATAAAGGGCAGTTCCGTCTATTCTTTGCCGATGGTTCAGGCCTATATTGCACTGTTGATAGTGAATATCCTGCCATGATGCCGGTTTTATTTCCTAATGCTGTTAATTGCGTTGTTTCTGATGAAACATATGGCGGCGGTGAGGAAGTTGCTTTTTTTGGATCATCTAACGGTTACGTTTATCAGCTAGACAGAGGTACGAGTTTTGATGGTGCGGCGATTGAATGGTTTGCCGATCTGGCGTTTAATCATTCAAAACTTTTCAGGGGATTAAAGAAGTATCGTCGAATTACGCTTGAGGCTTACGGTAGCGGGTACAGTGTTGTCAATATGGCGTATTCTCTATCCTATGGCGATGGCAACACGATTCAGCCTGACACGACAAACTTAACGATACAGTTAAACCCATCGTTTTGGGATACGGCAACATGGGATGTTTTTTACTGGGACGGAACGAACATTACGCCAATTTCTATGGCAACCCCAGGTCATGGCGAGAACATTTCTATTCATCTTGGTGGCAACTCCGATTATGATTCTGTTATGAGATTCAGCGGGGCGTTGCTTGAATACTCACCTTTACGAATGCTTAGGTAACGAAAATGGCGAATAACTTTTTTACGAAATCTGGAAACCCCTCGACAGGAACGCTTGCCGCATCAAGCCTGATGCGGGCAGAATTTTTATCGATTGAGCAGGGATTTGATAAACTTCCTACTCTTACATCGAACGGTTATAAGCCGATTCGTGTGAACTCAGGTGGAACGGCTCTTGAAGCCGCCGCACCTCAGATTGCATTTTTCCGTGAGGAACAAACATCGGGAACGAATGCGGCTACGCTGACTTCTGCGACATGGAACAACAGAGTATTGAATACAACTGTAGTAAACGCCATAACGGGTTGCTCGCTTTCGTCGAATACCATAATTCTTCCTGCCGGTACTTATCATATCAGGGCATTATCTCCCATTCACGCCTCCTCCGGGAACAATGGATACTGCATACAAAGGGTATACAACGATAGTGATTCGGCCACAATCGTTCAAGGAATAACCGTTGGTGTAGAATCAAGTGAGCTTGATGTTATTGAAGCACAAACAATATTTACACTTGCCGCACAAAAGACAATATCGATAGACACATACATTGATAATGGTGGGTGTGATGGCGGTCAGGCTTTTGCACTCGGCTATACTGAAATTTATACAGAAGTATTCATTGAGAGGTTATATTAATGGCAATCATCTACGCAATTATTGACGGAAACGGAAGAATATCAGA
>Ga0129333_10003233_pt1 | contig 15211 bp, 11 predicted proteins | sample CPB6_08_DNA_FD_94474 | JGI IMG/M metagenome (GOLD analysis project Ga0129333, IMG submission 94474) | Freshwater to marine salinity gradient microbial communities from Chesapeake Bay, USA - CPBay_Sum_0.6_0.8_DNA | ecosystem: Environmental > Aquatic > Marine > Coastal | place: USA: Chesapeake...
GATTGTAATAACGGTTTACAACGGCAAACACGCCGGCAACACCAGCGGCGGCAAAAATATAGGCGTGAAACGCATATTCGGCTGTGTAGGCTTTTGCCGCCACGATGAGTGCGCCCAACGCGAAGGCGGCCGAAAGAAGCGCAAGCGCCATTTCGCCAACCCTCATCTTTTTATGAGAAGCGATGTCCATAATGTCCCACCTGTCTGGGGGCCGGATTTTCATTTGGCGACGCTTTGCGTCGATCGACCCCATTTAACAATCGCGAGCTTAGCAGACATCAGCATTGACGCAGATCAAAAGCGTCACGGTCTTTTATGAGACAAAGGTCGAAGGGGAGGCTTTAGGAGTGCATTAGAGCGCGAGATCGTCAAAGTAGCTTTGATCGACGAAGCGGACGCCATCTGGGACAATCACGAGCTTACGATCCCGTTGCATTTGATTGATCACCCGACTCACGGTTTCGATCGTGAGACCAAGATAATCCGCAATATCTTGCCGTCCCATGGGCAGCCGAATGAGACCGGGTTCGTGACCGGAAATACGGGCCCATCTCTTTTTCATTTCGACGAGAAAGCTGGCGAGTTTTTCTTCTGCGGTAAGGCGACCCAACAGAACCATGTGATCTTGAGCCAAATTCAGCTCTTGAGATGCAAATTCATGCATCTTTTTGATCAAATGCGGATTTTTTTCGGAAAACGCCTCGAAATGTGAGCGCCGAAAGCGACAGGCCACTAAAGGCGTTACGGCCTCGGCACTATAACGCCATGTTTTCTCAAGAGAAATTCCTAAAAAATCACCAGGCAAAGCAAAACCTGTCACCTGCCGTCGTCCATCGGGAAGAGACCTGATCAACCGCGCGACGCCTGCCGTGACGTTGAAAACGGATGAGACCTCATCCTCCTCTCGAAAAAGCACCGCCCGTTCTTCGTAAACGGAATCGGAGGCCATTTTTTCAAGTTGGTCCAACTCGTTGATATCGAGCGCTTGGCAAATGCTCAAATGGCGGACACCGCAAAAGCGGCAGTCATCGCCCCGAGACCGGAGGGCGCAGCCCGAATGGGCTTCATGGTCGGAATGCCGAGCGGGGATGTCCATCTGATGTCGATTTATTGTTCGATTGCATATGACATTAGCAGATGACTGATCACTTAGACAGAGGTTCATCCCCTCCATTACTGCATGGCTTAGACGATATGACGTCTGTTTCTATTGTCTATTTAGAATAAATATTCTAAATAGAATAATTATTCCATTTTAAAATTCTTCTGGTTCGTCCACTGGCTCAAAACATGACACTCACAATGCCCCCTCGTGATTTTGAAGATTTCAAAGGCCTAATGGCCTTGGAGGGTGACCGACTTCCCCGCCGGCTCAAAGAAGTTGCTCGCGCGCTTTTGACGAGTCCAGATGAGGTTGCGCTTTCGACGGCCGCTCAGATTTCAGAAAAAATCGGGGTCCAGCCCTCTACCCTTGTTCGCTTCGCGCAGGTTTTCGGTTTTCGTGGCTTTTCGGATCTCCAGTCTCTGTTTCGTGATCGCCTTCGAGAGACACCATTTGACCACCGGTCGCGGATCGCGTCCCTGAATTCAAAGGGCACGACGGCTCTGTTCGATGGTTTCGCACAGGCCGCCAATAAATCATTCGAACAAGCGCGCCTGACACTCGATGCTGAAAAAGTCGAAACGGCTGTGGCGAACCTCGCCGACGCATCGACCGTCTATATTGTGGCGAGTGGGCGCTCCTTTCCGGCGGGGGCTTATGCAACCTATGCTTTTGGCGCGCTGGGCATAAAGGCGGTGCTCGTTGATCAGGTGGGCGGCTTAGGAAAAACGCAGATCAACGCATCGTCACTCAATGATGCCGTTTTGGCGATAAGCTTCACGCCTTACGCCCCTGAAACACTTGGCCTCATTGATATTGCGCGTACCAACAAAACGCCCATCATCGCAATCACGGATAACGTCATGTCGCCTCTTGCGTCAGCTGCGCAGATTTGGCTTGAACTCTCAGAAGCAGATTATGCATCGTTTCGGTCTCTATCCGCTACATTCGCTCTCATTATGGCGCTTTCAGTGGCAGTTGCAAAAAAACGAGGCTTGGAAAAAGCCGATGGATTATGAAAGAAGACGCTGCCCGAAGAACCTAACGCAGCCCCTGATGAGCGTCCCGCTATGAAACTCGATCGAGATACAACACCTCTCCCCGAAGACGATTCCGCGAAGGACTTTCCCTTGCGCGAAGATATACGTCTGCTTGGGCGGCTCTTAGGCGAAACAATTCATGATTGTGACGGCGAGCAGATTTTCTCTATTGTAGAAATCATTCGCCGGACTTCGGTCCAATTTCACAAAAGCAATAATCCGTCTGTCCGTGCCGATCTGGAATCCATTCTAAATAATCTCTCGCCGGAACAATCCTCAAAAATTATTCGCGCTTTTAGCCATTTCTCACACCTGCTTAATCTTGCCGAGGATCAACATCACATTCGGCGCAACCGTGCTCACGAGATTGCGGGATCCCTACCGCGGAAGGGTACATTTCTAAATGTATTAAGTCTTGCAAAGAAATTCGGAATATCAAGGAAAGAACTACTCGCCTTTTTTAATAATGCCCTTGTTAGTCCCGTACTAACAGCCCATCCGACTGAAGTGCGTCGCAAGAGCACAATGATGCGAGAAATTGAAATTGCATCGCTGCTCGATCGCCGTGATCGGGTTATCGCGACACCCGCAGAGCGCGCGCAAATTGAAGAAGATATTCGCCGTAATGTCGTTACTTTGTGGCAAACAAGCCTTCTTCGCTATACGAAATTGACTGTTCTTGATGAGGTGAAAAACGGCCTCTCTTACTACGATTATACATTTCTAAAAGAAGTCCCTCATCTTCATTCGATTATCGAAGATCACATTTCGCTTTATGATCAGAAGAAAGCGTCAGCTTCGATAAAGACATTTCTCAAAGTGGGAAGTTGGATTGGTGGCGACCGTGACGGCAATCCGTTTGTAGATGCCAGTGTTCTCGAAGAAACTTTCAACGAGCAATCAAATCTCATTTTCGATTATTATTGCCGCGAACTTGAAACATTGTCTTTGGAGATTCCCCTTCACGACGGCTTTATTGCGGTGCCCAAGTCAATTTTGAAACTCGCCGCCGAAGCGCAAGATCGTTCCGTCCATCGTGAGCGAGAGCCCTATCGACTGGCGATATCGCGTATCAAAGAGATTCTGGTCGAAACACAGAAATCGCTCCGTAAAAAAGATCAAAACCTAAATAATAATGTCGGATATGAAAACGCTGACGCGTTTCTCGATGACTTAAACATCATTGACGCTGCTTTACGTGCTAATGGGGCTGACATTATTGCCGATGGCCGCTTACGCAACTTACGCCGCGCTGTCGATTGTTTCGGCTTTCATCTTTCGACCGTCGATCTTCGCCAGAACTCCCAAGTCCATGGGCAGGTGATTGACGAACTCATGGATATGGCTGCGCCTGGCACAGCCTATAAACTCAGAAATGAACAAGAAAAGATTGCGCTCCTCGAAGCGGAGTTATTGACCGCACGTCCTATAATGTCACAGCATCTTAAATATTCTGAGGAAACGCTGAAGGAAATGAAAATCTTCCGTGTTGCTGCGGCTCTTGTCGAAACCTTCGGGCAGCGCGCAATCGAAAATATGATCATCTCAAAAGCCGAGTCCGTCTCGGATCTTCTTGAATTGGCACTACTCAATAAGGAAGTCGGTCTCGTCGATCACAAGGGGCAAGCTAAGGTCAATATTGTCCCTCTCTTCGAAACAATCGATGATTTGCAGCGCTGCGCAGCGATTATGGATAAGGCCTTTTCAATTCCGGCTTATCGAAAAATTCTCGAAAGCCGAAGCAATCGTCAAGAAGTCATGCTCGGCTACTCGGACTCGAATAAGGACGGTGGCTTTGTTACCTCCGGATGGGAATTATACAAAGCCGAGTTGCGACTCATCGAGGTGTTCAAACGTCACAATATCTCCTTGCGTCTCTTCCACGGACGCGGCGGCTCCGTTGGCCGCGGCGGCGGACCAAGCTATGACGCCATCTTGGCACAGCCCCAAGGTGCCGTTGATGGTGCTATCCGCATCACTGAACAAGGCGAAATCATCGCGTCCAAATATTCCAACCCAGAAGTGGGTCGTCGCAATCTCGAAATTTTAGCGGCCGCGACGCTTGAGGCGTCATTAGTTCACTCGGATCAGACGCCGCCAAAGTCGGATTATCTTAAAGCAATGGACGAGATTTCGGAGAGTGCTTTCCGCGCCTATCGCGGATTAGTCTATGAAACCGAAGGCTTTCTCGACTATTTCTGGAATGCCACCGTGATCAATGAAATCGCAACCTTAAATATTGGGTCGCGTCCAGCATCGCGAACCAAGTCGCGTCGCATTGAAGATCTTCGTGCGATTCCGTGGGTTTTTAGCTGGGCACAATCACGTTTGATGTTGCCGGGCTGGTATGGTTTCGGCAGCGCGATCAATGCCTATCTCGAAAAACATGGCGAGCAGGGTCTTAATAGACTGCAGGAGATGGCGGTCACTTGGCCATTTTTCAAAACGCTTCTTTCAAATATGGACATGGTTCTTTCCAAGAGCTCCATCGCAATTGGCTCCCGCTATGCAGAACTCGTACCGGACAAGAAGCTTCGTGAGGATATCTTTGGCCGCATTGAAACGGAATGGCGTGAAACGATCCGCAATCTTCTGGCAATTATAGATAAAAAGACATTGCTCGCAGATAACCAACTCTTGGCGCGTTCGATCAAAAATCGCTTTCCCTATCTTGATCCGCTTAATCACTTACAAGTCGAGCTACTGAAGCAACATCGCAAAGAGCCAGGAAAAAATCACGTGCTTGAGGGTATTCAGTTAACAATCAACGGGATCGCCGCCGGTCTTCGCAATAGCGGATAGTTTCGGGATGTTTCCAAACCAAACAACAGCAAACACTATAATGAAAAATCTGCGCCAATAGATGGATAGTCATCAATGACAACGAATAAGACATTGGATCTCATCGCCATCGGCCGCTCTTCGGTCGATCTTTATGGCGCGCAAGTGGGTGGCCGCCTTGAGGATATGGCGAGCTTTTCGAAAGCGGTGGGCGGGTGCCCAACAAATATCGCCATCGGCACCGCACGCTTGGGGCTCAAGAGTGGTCTGATCACCCGCGTCGGCGACGAGCATATGGGCCGGTTCATACGCGAACAACTCGAGCGTGAGGGTGTTGATGTTCAAGGCGTGCATACCGACAAGGACCGTCTCACCGCACTCGTCATTTTAGGCATTCGCGATGACAAATCCTTCCCGCTGATTTTCTACCGCTCCGATTGTGCCGATGGTGCAATCGATGAAAGCGATATTGACGAAGCCTATATTGCGTCAACGCGCGCGGTCGTCGTCACCGGCACGCATTTCGCAAAATCAAATACAGCCGATGCGCAGAAAAAGGCTATGGAATTTGCGAAAAAACACGGCGGCAAAATCGTGTTTGATATTGATTACCGTCCCAATCTCTGGGGCCTTGCCGGTCATGGTGCCGGCGAAGAGCGTTATATCAAGTCAGGTGATGTCACCGCGCATCTTCAACCGATTTTGTCGCAATGTGATTTGATTGTCGGCACCGAAGAAGAGTTGATGATTGCAGGCGGTGAAGATACGCCCTTGGCCGCGCTCAAAGCAGTGCGGCAACAATCGAAGGCGCTGATTGTGATGAAACGCGGTCCAATGGGCTGCGTGGTATTCCCCGATGCGATTCCCGACGATATTGAAAAAGGCATCAAAGGTCCGGGTTTTCCCGTTGAAGTCTATAATGTGCTGGGCGCAGGTGATGCGTTCATGTCGGGCTTTTTGCGCGGCTGGTTGCGCGATGAACCGATTGAAACCTGTTGCGCCTATGCCAATGCGGGTGGTGCCTTTGCTGTCTCGCGTCTTCTTTGCTCGGCCGAATATCCGACATTCCCTGAGATGACGCATTTCATTACAAAGGGTGCCGCATTGAAAGCGGTTCGGCTTGATACCGCGCTTAATCATATCCATTGGTCGACCACCCGTGATGCGATGACATCCTTTACCAAAGCCGATAATCTTTTTGCATTGGCGATTGATCATCGCGCGCAGCTTGAAAAAATTGCAGATGATGTCGGCGCATCGCGTGATCAAATCAAAATTTTCAAACGCCTCGCCGTCGAGGCTGCCGCGCGCGTTGCAAAAGGTCGCATCGGATTCGGCATGTTGTTAGATGGTACTTATGGTCGCGAAGCGTTGTTTCGTGCCGCGGATCATAATTTCTGGATAGGCCGTCCAGTCGAAGACCCAGGGTCGCGGCCACTTGATTTTGAAGGCGGCGGATCACTTGCGGCAAAACTTATTGAATGGCCCGTCAACCATACAATCAAGTGCCTGTGCTTTTATCATCCTGATGATTCCGAAGATCTGAAAGCTAAACAAGAACGTGAGTTATTGCGCCTTTATGATGCGGCACGAAGCTTAGGGCGGGAGCTGCTGGTCGAGATTATTTGCGGCAAACACGGCGCGCTCAACGATGACACATCGGCCCAAGTGATGCGCCGCCTGTATGATTTAGGAATTAAACCGGATTGGTGGAAACTCGAAGCACAAAAAACGGCCCAAGCATGGAAAAATATTGATCATGCGATCGAGGTGAATGATCCCTCTTGTCGCGGCATTGTGCTTCTTGGTTTAGAAGCCCCCGAAGCTGAACTGGCAAAAGCCTTTTCGCTCGCCAAAGCGCATCATCGCGTAAAGGGCTTTGCGGTTGGCCGCACCATCTTCGCAGATCCCGCACGAGAATGGCTCGCAGGTTCAATCGACGATGCCACCGCGATCACACGGATGGCTGACTCATTTGCACGTTTGGTCGCGGCGTGGGAAAATAGCATGAGAAAAGAATCGCCCCACAGCGATCAATTCTGGTGAGGAAATAGACAATGTCGCATCTTCTCGTTCATCCCTCGCATCCCAATGCAGAGGGTCAAGTCTTGGCAATCACACCGCAATCGGCGGGATGGTCTTATGTCGGATTTGAAGTTTATCATTTGAACGACGGACAGCGCCTGTCACGTGAAACGGGCGAAAAGGAAGTCTGCCTCGTTATTCTCACGGGCCGCGCGGCCATTCGTGCCGGTGCCCTGGAATGCGGCATTCTGGGCGAACGCACGAGTGTCTTTGATGGGTTGCCGTGGTCCGTTTATGTGCCTGCGCATTCCGATTATACGATTAAAGCTGATGGTGCCTGCGCCATCGCCGTTTGTTCGTCGCCTGCCAAAGCATACCTGCCGCCACGTATAATTCCCCCTAGCGAGATCACGCAGGAAACGCGCGGCACCGGCACCAATACGCGCTATGTGCGTAATATCCTTCCCGATACATCGCCGCATGCCGAATCCTTACTGGTTGTCGAAGTCATCACGCCGGGTGGCAATTGGTCATCCTACCCGCCCCATAAACACGATACCGACAATTACCCGCACGAGACCTATCTCGAGGAAACTTATTATCACCGTTTCAACCCGCCGCAGGGTTTCGGCTTCCAGCGTGTTTATACGGAGGATGGATCGCTCGACGAGTCGATGGCGATCAAGGATGGCGATGTCGTTCTTGTACCAAAAGGCTTCCATCCGGTGGCAGCACCGCATGGCTTTGATTTGTACTATTTGAATGTCATGGCCGGACCAAAAAAGGCTTGGAAATTCTCGATGTCAAAGGATCACGCCCATATTGGCTGGACTTCGACACCGGTACGGTGAGGCTTGCTTCACAATTAGGTTAAGGCATAAGAAAAGCCACGATCAGGCGCAGATTTATTGGTTGAGAGGATGTTTGGTATGGTTCAAGAACTCACGCATTTTATTGGCGGCAAGCATGTAAAGGGCACGTCGGGCCGTTTTGCTGACGCGTTTTGGCCGATGACGGGCGAAGTCGCCTCGAAAGTGCCGCTGGCGTCAAAGGCCGAAGTTCGCGCTGCTGTTGAAAATGCGAAAGCGGCGCAGCCCGCTTGGGCCGCCACCAATCCGCAGCGCCGCGCGCGCGTGCTGATGAAATTTCTTGAGCTCGTTCATGCCGAATATGATTCACTCGCCGAATTGCTCGCGAAAGAACACGGTAAGACAGTCGCCGATGCGAAGGGCGATATTCAGCGCGGCCTTGAAGTGGTCGAATTCTGCATTGGCGCACCGCATATGCTCAAAGGTGAATTCACTGATGGTGCGGGCCCAGGCATTGACATGTATTCACTGCGTCAACCGCTTGGTGTTGTGGCCGGCATCACGCCGTTCAACTTCCCTGCGATGATTCCTCTTTGGAAATGCGCGCCGGCAATTGCATGCGGTAACGCGTTTATTTTGAAGCCGTCTGAACGTGATGTTGGCGTGCCGTTGCGCCTTGCTGAACTCTTTATCGAAGCAGGTTTGCCGGCAGGCATTTTGAACGTTGTGCAAGGTGACAAAGAAGCCGTCGATGCCCTGCTCGATGATCCGGACGTGAAAGCCATCGGCTTTGTCGGTTCAACACCCATTGCCGAATATGTCTACACCCGCGGCACCGCAGCCGGTAAGCGCGTGCAATGCTTCGGAGGCGCGAAGAACCACATGGTCATCATGCCGGACGCTGACATGGATCAGGCAGTCGATGCGCTGATGGGTGCAGGTTATGGCTCTGCCGGTGAACGTTGCATGGCGATCTCGGTTGCTGTGCCCGTTGGCAAAGCGACAGCAGATAAACTCATTGAAAAGCTCATTCCCCGCGTTGAAAGTTTGAAGGTCGGTACATCGCTTGATCCGTCAGCCGATTTTGGTCCGCTCGTCACGCAAGCTCATCTCGACAAGGTGAAGTCCTATGTCGATCTCGGTGTGAAGGAAGGCGCGGCACTGAAAGTCGATGGCCGCAACTTCAAACTGCAAGGTTATGAGAATGGTTACTATATGGGCGGCTGTCTCTTCGACAATGTAACGAAGGACATGCGCATCTATAAGGAAGAAATCTTCGGCCCCGTGCTCTCGGTCGTGCGCGCCAAGGATTATTCCGAAGGCCTCGCGCTCTGCAATGATCACGAATATGGCAATGGCGTTGCAATCTATACACGCGATGGTGATGCCGCACGTGACTTTGCTTCCAAAGTGCAAGTCGGCATGGTCGGCATCAATGTGCCGATCCCCGTGCCACTGGCTTATTACACCTTCGGTGGCTGGAAGCGCTCAGGCTTTGGTGATTTGAATCAGCATGGCCCCGATGCGTTCCGCTTCTACACCAAGACCAAGACGGTCACCTCGCGGTGGCCATCTGGTATCAAGGATGGCGCGGAATTCGTTATTCCGACGATGCGCTAAAGAGTCGCGATCGTGATTTAAAAGGGCGCCATGTGGCGCCCTTTTTTGTTGGGTGCTTGACGATGAGAGAGCCAGCCGCTTTGTTCAGCTGATGACGAGTGACGCGTTCGCAAAATCGATTAGTCTTCCTGACCCATTTGCAAAATGGTTTGCGATGCGCGGCTGGTCGCCGCATCCGCATCAGCTCGCGCTTTTAAAAAATATACAAGAGCAAAAGAATACACTTTTGATCGCACCGACAGGTGCGGGTAAAACACTCGCGGGCTTTCTGCCGAGTCTTGTCGATCTATCGACGCGTAAAGACCGTAAAAAATCAAAATCAATTCACACACTCTATATATCGCCGCTCAAAGCCCTTGCGGTCGATATTGAACGAAATCTCGAATTTCCGATTAGAGATCTTGGCCTCGATATACGCGTCGAAACGAGAACCGGTGATACACCAACCACAAAGCGCGCAAGACAGGTTCAGCGACCTCCGGATATTCTGCTAACGACACCGGAGCAGGTCTCCCTCCTACTCGCTCATCGCGAGGCGGCGAATTTTTTTTCAGACCTTAAAATAATCATAATCGATGAACTTCACGCCATCGCGCCCACCAAAAGGGGTGAGCTGCTCTCATTGGCGTTGGCACGACTACGTCTACACGCACCAAACCTCGCGACGATAGGTCTATCGGCGACGGTCAGAAATAAAGATGAACTCCGCAGCTATCTCGTCGCGCAAGATAAAGAAAATAAAATTGCCGATATGATTGAAGTTGAGGAGCATATAAAACCCAAAATCAAAATTCTAAAATCCAATACTAAATTGCCTTTGGCTGGCCATACGGCTTTATCTTCGATGATTGAAATCTACGAGGCAATTGTGGTGCATCATATGTGCCTCGTATTCGTCAATACGCGGATGCAAGCTGAATTCGTATTTCAGGCGCTATGGAAGCTGAATGAAAAAGCGCTCCCCATCGCCTTGCATCACGGCTCGCTTGATAAAGGCCAGCGACGGAAGGTCGAAGCGGCGATGGCTGAGGGAAAGCTCCGCGCCATTGTTTGCACTGCAACTTTGGATCTCGGAATTGATTGGGGCGATGTTGATCTGGTGATTAATATTGGCGCGCCTAAGGGGTCGAGCCGCCTGATGCAACGAATCGGCCGTTCCAATCATCGTTTTGATCAACCCTCCGAAGCGCTCCTCGTTCCGGCTAATCGATTTGAGTCGCTCGAATGCCAGGCCGCCCTCGGCGCAATTGATGATAAAGAGCAAGATACGGCGTCACTGCGCACGGAGTCGCTTGATGTGCTCGCGCAACATATTCTTGGTATGGCCTGTGCCGGAGGATTTATTGCCGACGATCTATATAGAGAAATCACAAGTGCCTATCCCTATCACAATTTAGCACGCCTAACTTTTGATAGCGTTCTCGATTTTGTAGCGACTGGGGGCTATGCGCTAAGGGCTTATGATAATTTCGCGCGATTGAAGTGTGGTCATGACATGATGTGGCGCATAAGCCACGCGCAAGCAGCTCTTCGCTATCGCATGAATGTTGGTACCATCATTGAAAGCACGATGGTAACTGTTCGCTTTGGACAACGGAGCCAAACCGGTCAGATACGCTCAAGTGGTCGCAAACTTGGACAAATCGAAGATTACTTTGCCGAAAATCTTACGCCCGGTGATACGTTTCTCTTTGGTGGGGAGGTCGTGAAATTCGAAGCATTCAGTGCGAATGACGTTATTGTTTCGCGCGCCGCGCAAAAGACGATACCTAAAATCCCCGTCTATTCGGGAGGACGATTTCCTCTTTCGACTTATCTCGCCAAGCGCGTGCGCGAGATCATCGCCAAGCCTCAATCATGGGCCGAGTTGCCCTTTGAGGTTTCGGAGTGGCTTACGTGGCAAAAAAATAAATCGATCATACCGAAGCAAGATCAATTTCTCGTCGAATGTTTTCCGGAAAAAGGAAAACACTATCTCGTGCTCTATCCGTTTGAAGGGCGTCTTGCTCATCAAACGCTAGGTGTTTTGTTAACAAAGCGACTAGAGCGTCTGAGTCTGAAGCCCCTCGGTTTTGTTTGTAATGATTATGGTCTCGCCATCTGGGCTGTTGACGATATTGGTGCGGCCATTGAGAAACAACCGTTATTACTGTCTGAACTACTAGCTGAAGATATGTTAGGCGATGATCTCGAAGCATGGCTCGAGGAGAGCTCCATTATGCGCCGTGCTTTTCGAAATTGCGCAATAATTTCAGGTCTAATTGAAAAGCAGCTGCCCGGCGAAAGGCGAAAAACACGAAGCCTTACAATATCGAGCGATCTTATCTATGACGTATTACGGCGCTACCAGCCTGACCATATTCTTCTCAAGGCCGCCCGTGCTGATGCAGCTTACGAGATGCTTGATCTTTCGCGGTTGAATAAGACATTGAAACGACTCTCGGGACATATTATTTTTAAAAAACTTGAAAAATTATCTCCGCTCTCGATTGCCATGATTCTCGAGATTGGTCGTGAGACGGTTTATGGAGATGGTGTGGAAGCTTTGCTTGCAGAAGCGGAAGCCGAATATCTCGCCGAGGCTCTTTCGTGACATCTGACAATAAAAGTGACAAGAGCCATTTCACGCTCGGCGACCTAAGGCTGATGCCCGATTATAGCGGCGCGCTTTATGCTCCTGACCTTGAAACATTGATTGTTGCTGATCTTCATTTCGAGAAAGCATCTACACTCTATGAGAAAACAGGATCAGCATATCCGCCCTTCGATACGCATGACGCGTTATTGCGATTAGGTGACGCAATTGATCGCCAGAAACCGAAGCGTCTCATCCTTCTTGGTGACACATGGCATGATGAATTTGGCTTTGCCCGCATGCAGTCAACTGATCGTCAAATGATACGGGATCTAATTACGCGAACGGAAACAGTGTTTGTATCAGGAAATCACGACGAGAGTGCTTCCGGAACCGGTGGCCCTCAAATGATTGCCGAAATCAAACTAGGCAATGTCATCCTACGACATGAGCCATACGAGGACACCAATAAATACCAAATCTGTGGTCACTTTCATCCCGCCGTGAAATTGATCCAGAAAGGTAGAGCGATCCGGCGTCGATGTTTTTTTATTTCCGATAAACAATGTATTCTTCCGGCAATGGGCGCCTTGAGTGGCGGGCTAAATTGCCTCGACCCTGTATATGATCGCTTTATGAATCAGGAAAATCGCCGCGTCATACTCTTGGGGCGTAATCGCCTCTTTCAGCTCGGGATGAGAGGTTTGCTTCCTGATCGATAATAAGAGATTACAAAGTAACAGAGTATTACACTTCACTTTCGCTTTAATATAAATGAGGCGCCAAATCCTGAGCCTATGGCCAGAAGAGCCGTTGCGAGGCCATAGAGTAACGTGTTGTTTTGGGCAACCAACGCAATCCAGCCTTCCCAAGGCGGGAGAGCTGCGAGTGAAAGTTTTTCAGGCGTGGATTCGCTCTTTCCACCAACAAAAGTCATGATAAGTGAAAATAAAAACCGAAGAGCAACACCAAAAATCAATAATGCGAGGGCTAATCGAAACCTTACGCCTTTGATATAGAGACCAGCGATTGTGCCGAGATGGGCGCCAACGACGCCCCCAAAAATCAATGGAACTGCAAGCACGAGATCAATCGCGTGATTATAGACTGCATGAAGGATAGTCGCGCTGAACATCGTGAAAAAAATTTGAACTTGTGATGCTGCAACAGCCGCGCGGGTTGGAAGATGAAAAAGATAAATAAGTGCTGGGACAAACATAAAGCCCCCGCCAACGCCCAAGACCGAGCCAATCATTCCGATGATGATAGAGATAATGATAAGAGGTGGAAGACTGATCGAGATACCAAACTTTGGAAAATATCGCTGGGCACCAAGCTGCGATAACCAACGTTGAATGCGATTTGAAGCCGGCCCTTCATCTGTATGCGGGGAATTGCCTTTGAAAGCTTTAAGACTTTCTTTTAACATAAGGCTTCCGACGGTTCCCAGAAGAATGACATAAGACCAGCCAACAAAAATATCGAATTGGCCGGCTTTCGAAAGAAGATTGAAAACACCAATACCAATAATGGTGCCGATCATAGCGCCGATTAAAAGATAAAGCGTCAACGTTTGATCAATGAGTTTGGCACGCCAAGCCGTGGCTGTTCCAAAGCTGGCGGCAGCAACGAGTTGTGCGGAGCCTGTCGCTACTGCGATTGTCGGCGGAACGCCGAGGAATATGAGAAGCGGTGTCATAAGAAAACCACCGCCGACACCAAAAAGACCCGAGATAATGCCAATCAATAATCCAATACCGGCGACAATGGCGATATTCACCCAGACACCAGCAATAGGGAGAATGACATCAAACATGAGTTAGGCCTGGTGAAATCGTTGATAGGCCTTTTCAAGACCCATACCCACCACCATCGCGATAACGAAGATGATCGGCTTCATTTCACCGGTTGCAAGAGAGGCAAGCGCTGGCCCCGGACAGAAACCTGAAAGACCCCAGCCAATGCCGAAAAGAGCGCTGCCCAAGACCAGTTTGAAATCAATCATTTTTAGATCTGATAGAATTATGACGCGGCCCATAAGGCTTGTTGTCCAATTTCGTGAAATACGAAAAGCGAAAAAGGACAGAAGAACTGCCCCGCCCATCACAAAGGCGAGAGAGGGGTCCCATGATCCTGTCACATCAAGAAAGCCAATAACTTTCCCAGGATCAGTCATGCCGCTGATGAGAAGGCCAAGGCCAAAAACAAGACCAACAAAAAATTCGCTGATACGTCGTATCATCATAACCCCGATTGAACTTTATGCATGAGCCAAACGGTCAACATCCCAAAGGCCATGAATGTTAAAGTGGCGATGATCGAGCGTGGAGAGAGGCGCGCAATACCGCAAACGCCATGACCGCTCGTACATCCGTTGCCAAGGCTCGTACCGAATCCGACGAGAAGCCCCGCGAAACTCAACCCGAGAAATGATTGTTCGATGCGGACCGATGGCATGAAGCCGATAAGGCTTCCTAGAATGGGCGCAGCGATCAGGCCGGCGAGAAAACTCACGCGCCAGACACTGTCATCCTTAACCGAGGTTAGAAGTCCACCGAGAATACTGCTTACACCCATGATCCGCCCATGGAGGAGCATGAAAGCGGCGGCCGCCAGGCCGATTAATAATCCGCCAGAAAAGGCCGATAATGGTGAAAATTGCGACCAGTCGATTGTCACATCCTGCTCCCTTTCTTGTATGGAAGTATCGATGCCAGAAAAGACAACCGCTTCGCAACTGCAGAAGGCCCTTTTTGTGAAGGCGCCTTAATTTCTGCCCTGATCAGCTCGGGAGAAGGCGCGCGCGGCGGCGGCTCTCGCGGCGGCAAGGGCGCGTCTTGGATCGATTGACTGAGTCGATTCTTCGACAGCTTCAGAAAGACTGAGATTGACAGATTGCATGCCCTGAGGCCAATCCGCGATTGCGGAACTGGTTTCAATACTACGCGCTTCCATCAAACTATATTCGAGCCGTGACAGTCGATCGACGCATCGCTCGATTGTTACATGAACCGCTCCGAGAGAGGCGACGAGCTTTCGATTTTCGGAAATATGAAATTCACGCAGGGCGACTAACTGATCCGAAATTTTTTTAAAATGTTCTTTTTCAACCGAAAGTCCGCTGTCGATTGTATTGTGTAATTGAGAAAGATGCTCGTCGATATGTGAAAGCTGTGTTGCATCTTTTTTACTTTTTGCTTCGATGAGCTTTGTTAATGCAGACCATTGCGCAGCGGCTTCGTCACGCTTTTTTAGTCCC
>Ga0129333_10003235_pt1 | contig 15201 bp, 13 predicted proteins | sample CPB6_08_DNA_FD_94474 | JGI IMG/M metagenome (GOLD analysis project Ga0129333, IMG submission 94474) | Freshwater to marine salinity gradient microbial communities from Chesapeake Bay, USA - CPBay_Sum_0.6_0.8_DNA | ecosystem: Environmental > Aquatic > Marine > Coastal | place: USA: Chesapeake...
CTCTGGGCGACGCGCCAGGCTCCGGTGGAAGGCACCCGTCCGGCGATGTCGGTCCGGCCGTCGCCGTTGAAGTCGCCGGTCATGAGGAACTGCCAGTTGACGGCGGTCGAGAACGTGCCCCAGGAGACGGGCGTGGCCGGAGTCGAGGAGCCAGCGGCCGGCGTCAGCGTCACCCACCAGTTGCCATCAGCGGCCCGGCAGGCGACGTCGGTGCGGCCGTCGCCATTGAAGTCACCGGCCAATGTTTCCTTCCACCCGCTGTCCGTGGGTAGGGTGGCGAGTGGTGCGGTCGTGGCGGCACCGGCCGGACCACGACTGATCGTCAGTTCGGCACCGGCCCTGCCCACGATGGCGTTGGGCTGCGGCTGCGGCTGCAGCGTCACCGTGAAGGCATCCTCGACGAAGTCGCTCGCATCGAAGACGGATGCGGCCCGCACCGTGATCGTGGTGACGCCGGGAACCCGCGGGCTCCCGCTGGTCAATTGCAGCCGTCCCGCGGGCGTGATCGTCGCCGCCAGTGCCGCCGGATTGCTGCTCGTCACCGTGTACACCAGTTCGCTCGCGCGGGCGATGGACGGGAAGGCGACGAGGTTCTCCCTGGTCACCCCTGCCGGATCGACGGTGCCCTGCAGCGGCAGGTCAGTGAACGCGCTACCGGCGTTGTAGACGGGAATCGCGGCGATGGCATCGACGACGGTCATGCCGCTGCCGAGCACGCGGGCAAAGGCGGTGAAGCCGCCATTTTGCGCGTCCAGGTTGGCGGAGTTGTTGGCGAGGTTGAAGAACCACTGATTGGTGGCGCTGTTCGGCCCGCCTCCCGGCTGCGCGGCATCCAGCTTCGCCATGGCGATCGTGCCGCGCACGTTCGTGTTGCCGGGCTCGTTGAGCACGGTCGGCAGCTGTGGCACCGTCGCCAGGAGCGGTAACCCCGCTGCGGTGATCGCGAAGCCGCCCCCCTGAACGACGAATCCGGGCATGGAACGGTGGATGATCGTGTTGCGGTAGCTGCCGGCGTCGGCGTAGGCCAGGAAGTTGGCGGCCGTGAGCGGCGTGGTGCGGGCCCGGCCCGGCCCGGCCTGGTCGAAGAGTTCGGCGAAAATCGGTGCCCGGGCGGGTGTCAGATTCGTGTCGAAGCGCACGACGGTTCCGGTGACCGCGGTGTCGTCGTAGTGGCCCGCCAGGTCGATCGTCGGGGCGGCCGCCGAGAAGGGCAGCATGACGTCGGGCAGGGCGGAGGTGACCGCGACCGCCAGCACGCGGCGATCCTCGAGCCGCTCCGGCCGCAGCTCGCGAGGGCGTCGGGAGAACCTCTTCTTGGCCGTCATCGCGCACGATCCCTGCCGGCACGGAATCCCACACCCCGTGCCTGCAACTATACGTCGCCCGTCCAGCCGGCGTTCACAGCGGCCGGAAGTCAGCGTGTTGCCCGGCCCAGAGCCCGCACCAGGGCGGCCCCCATGTCGGCCGGACTGTCCGCGACCTCGATGCCCGCGTCCCGCAGGGCCTCGAGCTTGGCGGTGGCCGTGCCCTTGCCGCCGGAAATGATGGCCCCGGCATGGCCCATGCGCTTGCCCGGCGGGGCCGTGCGGCCGGCGATGAAGGCGGCCACGGGTTTGCTGACATGGGCTTTCACGTAGGCCGCCGCCTCCTCCTCGGCACTGCCCCCGATTTCCCCCATCATGAGGATGGCATGCGTGTCGGGGTCGGCCTCGAAGAGGGCCAGAATGTCGATGAAACTCGAGCCCACGAGCGGGTCGCCACCCAGCCCCACGCAGGTGCTCTGCCCGAGACCCAGCTGCGTGAGCTGCCAGACCGCCTCGTAGGTCAGGGTGCCCGAGCGGCTCATCACGCCGACGTTCCCGGGCGTGTGGATGTAGCCGGGCATGATGCCGATCTTGCACTCGGCCGGCGTGATCACGCCCGGACAGTTGGGACCGACGAGCCGGCTCGACGACGCCTTCACCACCGGCAGCACCCGGGCCATGTCGAGCACGGGGATGCCCTCGGTGATCGCGATCACCAGTTCGATGCCGGCCGCCACGGCCTCCAGGATCGCATCGGCCGCGAAGGCCGGCGGCACGAAGATCATCGTGGCGTTGGCACCGGTCGCGTCACGGGCCTCGGCCACCGTGTCGAACACCGGCAGCCCGGCGACCGACTCGCCGCCCTTGCCCGGGGTCACGCCGCCGACCATCCGTGTGCCGTAGTCCAGGCAGCCGCGGGTGTGAAATTCGCCCACCTTGCCGGTGATGCCCTGGCAGATGACGCGGGTGTCGTGGTTGACGAGGATGCTCATGGAGTGCTCAGGCCTTGCTTGCGGCCACGACCTTCTTGGCGGCGTCGGTGAGGCCGTCCGCGGTGACGATCGCCGTGCCGCTCTCGGCCAGGATGCGTTTGCCCTCCGCCACCTCGGTGCCCTCCAGCCGCACCACGAGCGGCACGGTGAAACCCACCGTCTTGGAGGCCTCGACGAGCGCCGTGGCGATCGTCGTGCAGCGCATGATGCCGCCGAAGATGTTGACGAGGATCGCCTTGACGTGGGGGTCGGAGAGGATGATGCGGAAGGCTTCGGTGACCTGCTTGACGTCGGCGCCGCCGCCGACGTCGAGGAAGTTGGCGGGCTCGCCGCCGTGGAGCTTGACCAAGTCCATCGTGCTCATCGCCAGGCCCGCGCCGTTGACGAGGCAGCCGATCGTGCCCTCGAGCTTGACGTAGGAGAGACCGGCGGCGGCGGCACGGGTTTCGGCGGGCTCCTCCTCCGCCTCGTCCCGCAGCGCGGCCACGTCCTTGTGGCGGAACAGGGCGTTGTCGTCGAACGTCATCTTGGCATCGAGGGCCACGAGCGTGCCATCCGTGGCGAGCACGAGCGGATTGACCTCCACGAGCGAGGCGTCGAGGTTCACGAAGGCGGCGCAGAGGCGGCGGAAGAAGGTCTCCGCATGCCGCCAGCTGGCGGCGGGCAGGCCGAGCTTCGAGGCCAGGAGCCGGGCCTGGTAGGCGGCCAGGCCGCGGTCGGGATCGAACGGCTCGGAGAGGATCAGTTCCGGCGTCTTGGCCGCCACCTCCTCGATGTCCATGCCGCCGGCCGTGCTGGCGATGAGCACGGGAGAGCCGACGCGGCGGTCGACGAGCACGGCGCAGTACAGCTCCCGGTCGATCGCGCAGCCGCTCTCCACGAACACCTGCCGCACCGTCTGCCCGGCCGGCCCGGTCTGGATCGTGACCAGCGTTTTGCCGAGCAGACCCTCGGCGATGCGCCGGGCGTCGGCGGCGCTCTTCGCGAGTTCCACGCCCCGCTGCGTGGACCCCGCCACCATGCCCTTGCCGCGGCCGCCGGCGTGGATCTGCGCCTTGACGGCACAGACGGGCGTGCCCAGGGCCGTGAACGCGGCCGCCGCCTCGTCGGGCGTGCGGGCGACTCGCCCGGCGAGCACGGGCACTCCCGCGGCGCGGAGCAGATCCTTGGCCTGGAACTCGTGGATCTTCATGGTGGGCGGGAGCGGGGAAGAGGCGGGACCGGGCAAATATCGCAGGAATCGCCCGGCCCGCAAGCCTGACGCCGTCAGTCGGCGTTCCGCACGGGAAGCGTGGCAGCGCGCCGGGCCGCCTGCCAGGCCTCGGGGTCGGCGGCCGCGATCCTGGCCTCGGCCGCGCGGGCCGCTTCGCGTGGGCACGCCGTCAGGTAGCCGGCCACGGCGCGGCGCACGAGGGGATCGTCGCGTCCCAGCGTGCCCCACAACCCGGCGACCGCGTCGACCGGCTCCCAGGCCGCGTAGCGGGCCAGGTCGATGGTGGCATCCGCCGCCACGGCCGGATTGGCCAGCAGCCGGGCCGTGGCCGCAGCCGTCGCCTCGCGCGGCAGCGTGGCGGCGAGTTCCTCCCAGGCGAACCGCAGGGCCGCCAGCAGGTGTCGCGCGTCCCCGGCCCGGGCGTCGGCCGCCAACAGCCCGCGGTCCTCGATCGCCCGCAGGCCTCGGGGCCCTTCGGCCACGAGCAGGCCGGCGAGGATCCCGTCGAACCCGGCGCGGAAGTCGTCGGCCGGCGCCTCCAGTGCCGCCCGCAGCGCGGCACGGCACGCCGCCTGTTTCTCGGCCGACTGCGTGGCGACGACGCCCAGAGCCAGGCCGTAGAAGCCGCGCCGACGCTCGTCGATTCCCGGTTCCGCGATCCAGGACCGCAGGTTCTCGGCATCCAGGGCCCCGGCCGCAGCGCAGAGGGCCTGGAACGACGCCCGGCCAAATTCCGCGAAGGCGTCCTCGGCGATGCGCGGGTCGGGATGCTCGAGCCGCGTGGCGAACCAGGTCAGCCGCTCGGCCGCCGGCGCGGTGACGGCCGGCGCGCCGACGACGTGGGCCAGCAGCGTCTCGTTCGCCGCCAGCGCCTGCCAGCGTGCCGGCGCTTCCTCCAGGAGCAAGGCCGTGCCCTCGATCGGCGCGGCGACCCGTGCGCTCACCAGCGCGTCGGCGGCGATCGGCCCCCGCAGCGGCTGCCGCACGCGGCAGGGTTGCAGGAACACGCCGTCCCTGTCCGTGACCGGTCCCGCCGACTCGCCGATCGCCAGCGCCAGCGCCGCGTCGCGGCGCTCGGCGAGCGACGGCGACACGCTGCCGCAGAACGGGCATCCCGGGGCCTCTGTCGCCGCGAGCCCGGCTGCCGCGGCGATCAGACACGCCAACCACGCCGCCGCCCCGCCCCGGGCCAGGCCCGCCGGCCGCCGGCACGACCCCGTCACGCGTCGAGCGCCGCGGCGGACTGGTCGCGCTGCAGACGCTGCCTCCAGTAGGGCGTGGTGCAGAGCAGGAGTTTCCCCGTGCCCTCGTAGACATAGGCCCGCTTCTGGCCGGAGAGCCAGAAGGCGAGCAGCGACCGCGCCGGCCGCTTGACCTTCATGCGGATGCCCTGTGTCCGCGCGATCACGAACGGGCCGTCGGCCACCATCCGGTCGTCGCTCAACTCGACTTCCTGCACGGGGCCGTCGACGGAGAGCACCACCTGCCCCGCCCCCTTGAGCGCGGTCTTGTACCAGAACAGTCCCTGGTCGGCCCACCACGAGGTCCACATCGACTCCCGGTGCACGGAAAGCTCGACTTCGCCGTCGCTGGCCCAGAAGCATCTTGTGTCCAGGACCCAGCGCTCGCCGGGGCGGATGTGCATGACGTGATAGCCGCCGAACGTGGAATCGAGGCACACGCTGCCGGTGCCCGAGTAGCGCGGCCGCAAGAGCGACTCGGCGGAAAATAGCGACACCCACCAGGCCTTGAGCGTGGGGAAGGGCACGTCCATCGCGATCGCCCCGCGCATGTGGTTGAGGGCCCCGCGCTCGGTGCGCACGTCGTCGTCGTCGAGGTCGACGCGGACCCAGCGCATGCCCTCGGTGTGTTCGATCTCAAACCGGGCCATCGATGTCCACCTCCGGGCCGCGGGTGACGCCGTCCTTGGTCCAGTCGACGCTCCAGCCCGGAAAGGCGACCTGCGGATAGGGATCGGGATCGAGCGGCACTTCCGACGCGTGCACGATGTCGAACTGGCGGTCGGCGCGGATCCGCCCCACGCGGAAGAATTTCGTCGTGTGCTGCGTCTTGGGGTCGAGCCGCACCGGCCCCCCCGGTCCGGCGAACTCGAGGCCGTCGCGGAACGCCTGCCGCAGGGCCTCCGTGTCGAAGGACCCCGCCTTCTCGACCGCCAGTTTCCAGAGGTGGACGAGGCACCAGTCCGGCTCCATGGGGTCGCCCGTGACGCGATCGAAGCCGAACTCACGGCGGAATCCGCTCACCCACTCGCGGTTGGCAGGGGTGTCCAGACTCTGGAAATAGCTGGACACCGCGTAATGGCCCTGCACCTGCGCCGGCAGCAGGCTGCGGAGCTCGTCCTCGGCGATGCTCGTGGACACGACGGGCAACTTGGCGGGATCGATCATGGCGTCGGCCAGGGCCGCGAACAGTCCCAGGTTCGAGTCGCCGTTCACCGTGCTCAGCACGCAGTCGGCCCCCGACTCGCGAATCCGCTTCACGACCGCGCCGAAGTCGCGATCGCCGAGCGGCACATAGGCCGTGCCGACGGGCTTGAGATCCTTGCCGGCGAGATGCCTGCGGGCCACGAAGTTGGCCGTGCGCGGGAACACGTAGTCGGAGCCGACGAGAAACACCTTCCTGCGGCGGCCCCCGCCGGCGCCGGCCAGCCAGTCGAGGGCGGGCATGATCTGCTGGTTGGGCAGCATGCCGCCGTACACGCAATACGGGGACGACTCGTTGCCCTCGTACGACACGGCGTAGAAGAGCAGCCGCCGCGCCTCCTCCACGATCGGCAGCACCGCCTTGCGGGACAGGCTCGTCCAGCAGCCGAACAGCGCCACCGCCCCCTCGTCGACGAGCTGCCGGGCGCGCTTCACGAACAGGTCGGGACGCGAGCGCGGATTCGGGGCGCGCACATCCAGGGTGCGGCCCAGGATCCCGCCCCCGGCGTTGATCCGCTCGCAGGCGTGCAGCTCGATGTCGCGAAGCCCCGTCGCGCTGATCGCCAGGGGTCCGGTCTGCGAATGCAGGAGTCCCACCCGGACCGTGCGACCGCGTGGATCGCCGCCCGATGTGCAGCCCGCGAACAGGGCCGGGGCCAGCAGCCGGGCGGCGGCCAGCGTGGCCGCGGCGCCGCCGGCCAGGGCCCGCCGGCGCGGCAGGAGCGTGGCGTCGCCCAGGGGGATCGCGCTGCCCATGCTCACTCCTCGTCCATCCGGCGGTACAGCATCTCGAAGGCCTCGGGCGTGATGCTGACGTCGCCGCGGAAGGGCTGGTTCATGTCGAAGATCAGGAACATCATCGTGCCCAGGTAGGCGGCCAGGATGCCCCCCAGCACGAGCTGCGTGATGAAGCGCATGTCGAACAGCCAGCAGATGGCGATGTTGAGCACGGCCCCCAGGATCATCACGTACCACATCGCGGCCGGCAGCGTGGCGTTGACCGACAGCAGCCGCATGCGCCGGAACTCGAGAAAGTTGTTGAATTGCCGCAGGGCCTCGGCGTGGATGATCTCCTCGGCCGGCGTGCGCGGCTGGAATTCGAGCAACTTCTCGTGGAAGGCCTCGGCGCGGATCGTGCCCTCCTCGGGGATGATGCCGCGCCGCTGCAGCGGCCAGGCATACCTGATCACGTAGCGGGTGTAGTCGCGGAGCAGCCAGCGCAGGTTCTGGCCGTGGGGCTCCGGATACCGGGACACGTCCTCATAGAGGGCCGAGAGCGCGGCCGCCTCGCGGGTCACGTTCTCGCCGGCCGTGGAGACGTTCTGGTAGGCGGTGACGGCGATCAGGCCGAGGAGCAGGCCGTAGAACACGCAGAAGCAGGAGAGCACGTAGCCGACGATGTCGTTGGCACCGGCGGTGTGCCGGATGAACTGGCGAAGCAGGGGCCGCACCAGGATCGACCCCAGCCAGTAGAAGCCCACGAACGCAGCCACGAACCACAGCGCCAGCTGCGGGGTGGGGATGTCGTAGAGCCAGAACCAGTCCTGCGGTGCGAACGACATCGAAACGAGGCCGGCGTTCCGGCAGGCTCCGCGTGAGATGGAGTGGAAGGACCCGGCACCGGCCGGAGGCGGGGCGATCGTACCAACGGCGGCGCGCCGCTGCCCAGAAAGGGCGTTTTTCCCCACCGCCGGCCGCCCTACTCCACGCTCTCGCCGTCGAGCGCGTAGATGGCCAGGTGTCGGCCGTCGGGGCCGCGGAGTTCCTCCACGCGGAACGTGCCCGCCACGGCCACGGGGCGGATCGAGAAATCCGCGGCCCGGCCCGGCTGCATCCGCACCACCACGCAGTCGTGGAGCGCGGCGCCCGGCCCGAAGCAGCACTCCTGATTGTCGCGCACGAGGACGAACTGCGTCAGGCCGCGTTGCTGGAAGCTGGGCAGAATGTAGCCGCGGATCTTCACCCGGCTCCGCTCCAGGGCCGTGACCCGCTTGGGGAGCAGGTCGCGGGTGAAGGGGTCGCCCTTTTGCATCTCCAGCTTGATGTCGTCGAAGCTGATCTCGCGTGGCGGGCCGGATGCGGGTCGCGGCGCGGTCGTGACCGGCGCGGGTGCGGCTGTTGCCGGATTGTCCGGCGCCGGGTCGTGCCGCCGGGGCGCCTCGCAGCCCAGGGCGGCGCCGAGCAGCACGCACGTCATTCCGCGGCGGACCCGGCTACCGGGCATGGGCGTCCTCCATCTGGTAGAGGACGCCGCCACCGGCTCCGGGGGCGGCGGCAGGCTGGACGCGGAACCGGCCGGCGATCTTCACCAGCCGCTGCGTGAAGTCGACGCCGCGCGGATCGGCCATGTGCACGAGGACGCGATCGGTGATCTTGGGGTTGCCGCCGAAGCAGCAGTCCCCCTGGTCGCGCACGAGCAGGAAGAGCACGATCCCGCGCCGCTCCTTGTCCGGATACATGTAGCCCTTGAGGAGCACCTCCTTCCCGTCCATGGCCCGGGCCTGGGCCGGGATCGCGTCGGGAGGGTCGCCGGGAGCGGGCTGCAGCATCGCGTAGTCGAGCCGGGAGAATCCGGCCGGCAGTTCGGCCGCGTATTCGACGGCGTGGTAGGTGAGGCTGCCGGCCGCGAGGAGCGCGGAGGCGCCGGCCGCCACGAGCGCCGCCGGGCGGCCCGTCAGGGCGCTGGGGCGACGGGCGATGTCGACGAGCGCCAGGATGGCGAGCACGAACCCGATGATGGGCACGGCCGCCAGCCACCAGCCCAGGAAGGCCAGTGGCGAGAGCAGGGCGAGCACCAGCGCGGCGATCGCGGCGCCAGACAGCGCCCTGTAGGTGTCGGCGGCGTCGCCCCGATCGTGGGCGGCCGGGCGAGGCGGCGTGTCGAAAAGGCCGGTGCCCATGCGTGCGGCTGAAAACGGGGAGGGAGCGGCGCGGCGGCGCCTTTGCGTCAGCGATCGCCGTCCAGGCCGGGCCGCATCGCGGACCGGGCCAGGATCGCCACGACGACGACGGCCACGGCCCACACGGCCCATTTCCAGGGCGAGTGGCGGGGTGCCGGTCGGGGGGCGAGGGGTGGCTTTTCGGGAGCCGCTTCCACGGCGGCTGCGGCATCCGCTTCGACGGCGCCGTCGTCGCCGATCACCTCGGGCACCTGATCCACGGAGTGCGATGGTTCCGCGTCGGGCGCGACGACCACGGCGCCGTCCCCCGCTTCGTCGTCTTCGCCGTCCGCCGCGGCCGGCGCGAGGACGGCACCCGCCAGGCCGGCCAGCGTGGCCGCCCGGCGCACCGCCTCGGGATCGATCTTCTCCAGTTCGACCAGGGCCGCGGCCGCCTCCGGCAGCGGACAGGCGCGCAGGTAGTTCACGATCGGCTCGCGGACGAAGATGTTGTCGGCCTGTGCGTCCTTGAAGATGCCCGCCAGCGTGTCCACGGCCGACCAGTCCTCCCAGCGGGCCAGATCGGCGATCACCAGATCGGCGAGCTTCGGCTCGTCGAGCAGGATGCGCAGCGACTCGAGCACGCGCTTGCGCGGCACCATGTCCGACTCCTCACCCAAAAACCGCAGCGCCATCACGGCCGCGTAGGTTTCGGCGAAGGGCACATCGCGGCCCTGGCGCCGGAGAAACAGCCGGTCGACGAGATCGAGCGCCGCCGGACCGCGCAGGGCCACGTAGCAGGCGATCAGCGCGTCGAGGCCGCCGCGGATCTCCGCCTGTTCCGCCGCCAGGCCCTTGCCTTCGAGGATGGCGCCGATGCGGTCGGCGTCGGCGGGCGAGCCGCAGGCGCCGAGCATCGTGGCGTAGAGCCGGCGGCGGTTGGCCTGCACCTTGGGATTCTCGATCCAGCCCAGCAGCCGCGCCGCATCCATGCGATCGGCCAGGCCGCGGACGTCGGCGTAGGGTGCCACGGCGAATTCGTCGTAGGCGTCGCGGGCCAGCGCCTCCTCCTCGTCCTCGAGATAGCTCTGGAAGAACGCCAGGCGGTCGGGCCCCTTCTCCGGGAGCGAGTCCAGCCGGCGCAGGTATTCGATGGCCCGGTCGCCGACGCGGATCGGACTCGACCAGACGAGTTCCGGAGGCTCCACGGCCATGAGCAGGAACGTGGACCCGACGGGCTTGTCGTCGAGCATGATCGTCTCGATGGGCTGGGCCGCGGATCCAGAGTGGCCGGCGGCGGCGACGAGATCCTCCCCCTTGAGCACCTCCACGACCTCGAACCTGCCCTTGGGCAGCGGGCCCTGGGCCCGAGGGGACAGGGCTCCGGCCGGCGGCGGTTCGACCAGCCGGGCGATCACGGCCGCCTTGCTCTGCGCGATCTCCTGCGCGAAGGTGAGTGACACGGCCGAACAGAACGGGCAGGCCCGCGCGGCGGACGGCAGGCCCGCCAAGGCGCCGAGGACGAGAACGAGGGAACGGAGCATGCGGCTCATGCCTTCGATTCTACCGGGGGGCGCGGCGCCGGGGCGATGGCAGTCTCACGACAGCCAGCGGGCCACGTCCGTGCGGTACGCCGCCAGCGCCGGCAGCAGGCCGGCGAGGATCGCCAGGCCGACGAGCAGGGGCACGAGCAGCAGCTCGGCCAGCGGTGCGGCCGACATGAGGCCCAGCGTCACGCCGGCGTCGGTGGCGACCAGCGGCCCGATCGCGGCCACGAGCAGGTGACCGAGCAGCCAGCCCGTCGCGCCACCGGCCACCGCCAGGAGCACGGCCTCGATGAGCACCGTGGCCAGCACGTGGCTGCGCCTGGCGCCCAGCGCCCGCATGATCGCCACGTCGCGACTGCGCTCCAGCGACGACCCCACCATGCCCACCAGAATCCCGATCGCCGACACCACCACCACCAGCGACGTGACGAGCAGGAGCACGAGTTCCAGCGGCCGCACGAACAGGTCGAGCAGCTGTGCGATCTCACGAACCGGTTCCGCGGCCTGGCCGTCACGGCCTTCGTTGATCGTGGTGCGCAGCTGCATCGCCATCAGCGATGCAGGCAGGCCGGCGGGCGCGGCCGTCTCGAGCAGGATCGCCGTCACCTCGCGCTGGGCCGCGGGGAGTGCTGCGGGCGGGCCGGCGCCGGCCGGCGCACGGACGAGCGGCTCGGCGTCGGCGAGCGGCTTGGCGTGGCCGTCCTGCAGATAGAAACCCTCCATGTTGACGTACACGCCGCGGTCGACCGGCGTGTCGGTGCGGGCCAGGATGCCGACCACCCGGAAGGGGTCGTGCACGGCGCCGTCGTCGGCGCCGTGCGTGGGCGCGAAGGAGTCGCCCACCCGGAGCCCGAGCCGGTCGGCCACCGCCGCGCCGAGCACGCCGGCGAAGAAGTCGTCGTCGCGGAAGTTCGCGCCGGCGGCGAAGCGAAACGGCCGACCGTCGCCCGGCGTGAGCCGATCGAAGTAGGCGGCGCTGGTGCCGACCACGCGGAAGCCGCGGAAGTAATCCCCCATGCAGATCGGCACCGCCGTGGCCACGCTGCCGGCGAAGCGGCCGTCGATGCCGTCGGCCCGTGCGCTGCCGGGGAGGAACTCCTCGTAGAACGTCCAGGAGACGTTCTCGATCGGGCGACTGATCAGGTAGACGCTGTTGAGCACCAGCTGGAGCGGGCTGCCCTTGGCGCCCACGATCATGTTGTAGCCCAGGCCGGCTCCCGAACTGAACGCCTGTGTGACGGCGTTGCCGATCACCAGCGTGGCGACCACGAGCGTGACCCCGAGGGCCAGGGCCAGGGCCGTCAGGCCGCTGGTCAGGAGCCGCTGCCGGATGTTGCGCCAGGCGATGCCGAGGAGCGTCATCGGGTCACGCCCTGGTGTGCGCCGCCCGGGCGGCGCGGTTGAAGTCCTCGAGCCGCAGCCGGCGCGGGAATTGGCCGGCCACCTCGGGGGCATGGGTGACCACGAGCAGGGCCACGCCCTGCTCGCTGCAGGTGCTGCGCAGGAGGTCGATCACCTGCTGCTGGTGGGCGGCGTCGATGCTGGCCGTGGGCTCGTCGGCGAGCACGGCCCGCGGCCGGTTGGCGAGCGCCCGGGCCACGGCCACCCGCTGCTGCTGGCCGGTGCTCAGCTGCGCCGGCTTGTGGTGCAGACGCTGGCCCAGGCCCACCGCGGCGAGCAGGTCGGTCGCCCGCCAGCGGTCGGGCCGCCCGGAGGCGAAGGTCATGGCCACGAGCACGTTTTCCAGGGCGCTGAACCCCGGCAGCAGGTTGAACTGCTGGAACACGAGCCCCAGCTTGTCGGCACGGACGCGGTCCCGGCGGCTCTCGTCAAGCCGCGTCAGGTCGAGCCCGTCGACGACCACCCGGCCGGTGTCGGGCCGCATGATGCCCGCGATCACGTTGAGGAGCGTCGATTTGCCGGAGCCGCTCTGGCCCTCCAGGGCACAGTGCTCCCCTTCGCCGAGCGTGAAGCCGGGAACGTCGAGCACGTCCAGCCGTTCGCCGCCGGGGACGGTGAACGACTTGCGCACGTCGCTGAGTTCGATGACGGGAGCGGCCATGGTGAAGGCAGATCCTACAGCATGGGGTCCGGCGGGCGGTTTTTGCGGGCCGATTGAGGGGCGTCCGCGCGGCGTGTATATTCCGCCCGCTCGAGATCCGTCCACCACGCAGCGTCGCGGGACGGCCTCGTTCCCCCGACGTCCCGCCCAGGAGATCCGCCCTTGCCCATCCGCGTCGGCATCAATGGTTTCGGCCGCATCGGCCGCCTCACCTATCGCGCCATTTACGAGAAGTACGGCCTCAACGGGGACGTGCAGGTCGTGGCCCTCAACGACCTCACCGACGCCAAGACCAACGCCCACCTCCTCGAATTCGACTCCAACTACGGCCCCTTCAAGGGCCGGGTGGGGCACGAGGGCAACGACCTGATCGTGGACGGCAAGAAGATCCACGTCTTCGCCGAGAAGGATCCCGGTGTCATCCCCTGGGGCAGCCAGGACGTGCAGATCGTCGTCGAGAGCACCGGTTTCTTCACCGACGCCACGAAGGCCGCGGCCCACAAGCGCGACAGCGTCAAGAAGGTGATCATCTCGGCGCCTGCCAAGAACGAGGACCTGACGCTGGTCCTCGGGGTCAACAACGACATGTACGACCCCAAGAAGCACCACGTCATCTCCAACGCCTCCTGCACCACCAACGGCCTGGCCCCCGTGGCCAAGGTGCTGCACGAGACCTGGGGCATCGACCGCGGCCTACTCACCACGGTGCACGCCTACACCAACTCCCAGAAGACGGTCGACACGGCGGCCAAGGATCTGCGCGACGCGCGGGCCGCGGCCCTCAACATCGTCCCCTCGAGCACGGGTGCGGCGAAGGCGGTGGGCCTGGTGATTCCCGCCCTGCAGGGAAAGTTCACCGGCATGGCCTTCCGCGTGCCCACCCCGACGGTGAGCGTCGTCGACTTCACGGCCCTGCTCAACAAGGAGGCCGCGCCGGCCGACATCAACGCGGCCATGAAGAAGGCCGCCGAGGGTCCGCTCAAGGGCATTCTGCGCTACACGGAGAAGGAGCTGGTGTCGACCGACCTCAAGGGCGATCCGCACAGCTCGATCTTCTCGGCGGTGGACACGATCGGCCTCGGCAACTTCGTCAAGGTCGTGAGCTGGTACGACAACGAGTGGGGCTACTCCAACCGCGTCGCCGACCTGCTCAACTTCCTCGAGGACAAGGGGCTCTGAGCCGGGGGCCACGCGAGCCTCGCACGTCAAGGGCTCGGCGTTGCGCCGCCGGAGGTTGCGGGTGGGTGACGCTGGCTGCTGGATAAGGCCTCAGCGGGCCGGAATCGTGGCGTCACCTTCGAGGACGCCACCCTCCGGGCCGGTCATCCGCACCGCCAGCCGCACGTGATCGCCGGCCGGCGGGGCGGCCGGCCAGGGAAGCGTGCACTGCACGCCCCGCTCCCGCGACGTGCGCCGGAAGTTCCGCAGCGCCTCCGCGCCGGGAACCTGCCACGAGCCCAGCGGCGGCGCGCCGTCAGGGGCCGCGGCGTCGAAGGCCGACACCACGACGTCGCCACCGCAGGCCACGAGGCGGCCGTCGGCGTCACGCGGCTCGAAGACGACGACCAGGCCCTCGCTGCGGCCGTCGGCGTCCGAATCGATGCAGGCACTGCGGGCCGCGTTGACGACCAGATGGGTGGCACCGCTGCCGCCGGTGAGCGGCTGCTCGAGCGACAGCCTGCGGGTGGACGTGGCACCCACAGCCGCGTCGAGCGGCCGCGCCTGCGGATCGAAGCTGGCGCTGGCCGGAGGCAGGGCGAGCCCGCTCGAAGCCGCCGGCACGGCAGGCTGGTCGGGCATCGGCGGCACGCCCTCCAGCTTCGGCGGCACCAATCCGCCGGGGATCTCGATCGCCGGCGGAATCGTGATCGCCGGCGGCACCGGCGCCGCCGGCTTGACGCCGGGCCTGACGCGCCGCGGCGTGGCCGGGCCGGCATCCTCGCCCACGCCCAACTGCCGGCGCAGGCTCGCGGTCTCGCCGGCCGCCTGCTCGAGGCGGGCGCACTTCTCCTGCAGTTCGTCCTGGAGCTGGTAGATCTGGTCCTCCTGGTAGCGGAGCTCGCGCTCCAGGAGCTGCTGGTTGAGATCGCTCTTGCAGCCCGTCAGGCCGACGCTGAGCGCTGCCAGCAGGGCCGCGTCGGCGGCCAGCCCGAGTGTTCGCCACGGTTTCATGACGCGCCTCCTTGCGCCTCACTGCGGCCGGAATCCGCCCCCGGTTTCCGACCCTCCTAGCCGGCACCCTTGTGGGCCGGCATCCTCTCGATCACCTCGTCGATGAGCCGGTAGTCGAGCGCCTCCTGCGCCGACATGAACCGGTCGCGGTCGGTGTCCTGCTCGATCTTCTCCAGCGGATGGCCGGTGTGCCTGAGCAGGATGCCGTTGAGCTTGTGCTTGATGTTCTTGAATTCCTTGGCGTGGATCATGATCTCTTCGGCCGTGCCCTCCATGCCGGCCAGCGGCTGGTGGATCATGATCCGGGCATTGGGCAAGGCCCGGCGCTTCCCCTTGGCGCCTGCCGTGAGCAGCACGGCGCCCATCGATGCGGCCTGGCCGATGCAGTATGTGGCCACGTCGCAGGTCACGAACTGCATGGTGTCGTAGATCGCCAGGCCGGCGGTCACGCTGCCGCCGGGGGAATTGATGTACAGGTGGATGTCGGCCTTGGGGTCGTCCGACTGCAGGAACAGCATCTGGGCGACGATGGCGTTGGCCACCTCGTCGTTCACCTGGCTGCCCAGGAACACGATGCGGTCCTTGAGC